>Ga0206126_10000725_pt1 | contig 43176 bp, 41 predicted proteins | sample Helgoland_Spring_5_FD_148621 | JGI IMG/M metagenome (GOLD analysis project Ga0206126, IMG submission 148621) | Pelagic subsurface seawater microbial communities from Kabeltonne, Helgoland, North Sea - Helgoland_Spring_Bloom_20160412_1 | ecosystem: Environmental > Aquatic > Marine > Epipelagic ...
CAGTTGTGGAAGCGCGCAGAGAAAACTTACCTTCAATCTTAGGGGATTCTAATCCTTTCATTCCGCGCTCTAAAATGAATCCTTTGATTTTATTATCATGAGCATCAGATTTTGCCCAAATTATGAAAACATCAGCAATTGGTGAATTTGTAATCCAGTTTTTTGCACCTGAAATTAAATATCCACCATCTACTTGTTTTGCTCGGGTTAACATTCCGCCTGGGTCAGAGCCATGATCTGGTTCTGTAAGGCCAAAGCAACCAACTAACTCTCCAGATGCTAATTTAGGCAAATATTTATTGCGTTGTTCATCATTTCCATATGCAAAAATTGGATGCATTACTAATGATGACTGAACTGACATTGCTGAGCGATATCCGCTGTCAACGCGCTCTACCTCTCGAGCCACTAAGCCGTATGATGTATAGTTTGCACCAACGCCACCAAATTCTTCTGGAATAGTTGAGCCGAGCAAACCAAGTTCGCCCATCTCATTCATGATTTCTCTATGAAACACTTCATTGCGGTTGGCTTCAATAATTCTTGGAATTAGCTTATCTTGGCAATACGCTTTAGTGGTGTTGCGTATCATGCGTTCTTCTTCAGTGAGCTGATCTTCCAATATAAATGGGTCTTCCCAATTGAAGCTAGCGGGTTTTGATCTTGCTATTAGTGGTGTGTGTGAATTCATGACATATTCTCTAACTTTTATTAATATTGGGTGTTTTTAATAAAAGAAGCAATGCGGCAATTTTGCTGGGATATATTCTTTTTAAGTGTTAATTATACTTTGAAATAAATTTATAGATAGTTATGGGTAAAATTAATATGAGAGTTCTGGTCACAGGTGGTGCAGGATATATTGGAAGTCATACATGTGTTGAACTTTTAGAAGCGGGCCATGAGGTTTTTGTTGTTGATAATTTTTGTAATGGGCATGAGGCTGCACTTGAGCGAGTTCGAGGAATTACTAATTGTGAACTGCAGTTTATAAATGTAGATATCCGTGATACAGATACATTAGATCAAATTTTTAACAGTTTTAAGCCAGAGGCAGTTATTCATTTTGCAGGCTTAAAGGCCGTTGGCGAGAGTGTAGCAAATCCATTGAAGTATTATGATGTGAATGTTGGCGGTTCCATTTCATTGCTCTCAGCGATGTCTAAAGCTGGATGTAATAATATTGTTTTTTCTTCATCTGCTACAGTATATGGTAAGCCGCAATATTTACCATATGATGAAGAGCACCCAACTAACCCAGTAAATCCATATGGGCATACTAAGTTGATGATTGAAAATATAATAAATGATTGGACAACAGCTGATGCAAAAAAAAGCGGCGTCATTCTCAGATATTTCAACCCTGTTGGTGCTCACGAATCTGGTCAAATTGGGGAAGAGCCAATCGGAATTCCTAATAATTTAATGCCATATATAGCTCAGGTGGCTGATGGGCGCCGTGATCACTTAAATATTTTCGGCAATGATTACGATACCATAGATGGAACTGGCTCAAGAGATTATATTCATGTTGTTGACTTGGCAATTGCGCATAAAATTGCATTAAATCAAGAAAGATTTGACAGATTTGAAATTATAAACATTGGAGGAGGAAATAGTACTACTGTTTTAGAATTGGTGCAAAATTTTGAGGAGGTTTCTGGTATTACAATTAAATTTAAATACTTACCTCGAAGAGATGGTGATCTTCCTATTTTTTGGGCAAATACTTCAAAAGCATTTGAAAAAATGAGCTGGAAACCTGAAAAAAGTTTAAAGAAAATTTGTGAAGATACTTTGTATTGGCGTAAAAAAAACCCATCTGGCTATAACAATTAAGCACAGATTAAAAAGTATTTTAATTTGATATTCAAATACCACTTAATTTCTATTTATATTAGATAAATATTAATCACATATAATATATCATTATGAAATTAAAATATTTGAAATTTTTTTATAAATTTTAAATAATTTCTATATTTAATTGTGTGATGTAAAATTTTTTTTAAATAAACTATAATTACAAAGTAATACTTTATTTGTTGACAAATTATGTATTACTTTGTTAGTAAAATTCTATAATTTTCGTACAGGCTTTTGTGCTATAGCTGTCTGAAATGTCTTAATATGGTTAAACGCTATGATTTACATAACCTCATTTAATTTTGAAAAAATAAAAGGTTAATTTGTAATGAAGAGTGTAAACTGCCAGATAATCAAATGACTAAAAGCTTCAATGTAAAATTAGTTAATGGTAAAACTTTTAAAGTCAAAGATGGTCAGACTATCTTAGAGGGAGCTTCCTTACATGGCCTTCATTTATCATACAGCTGTAGGACTGGACGCTGTTCTAGTTGTAAGAGTAAAATAGTTGGAGATAGCAAGCCGCTGGTTGATGAGTTAGGGCTCTCTCCAGATGAAATTTTAAATGGCAATGGACTTCTATGTGTAAGGACACCAGAATCAGACCTCGAATTAAATGTTGCGGACTTGGGGGATATATGTCTTCCAGAACCACAATTGATACCTGCTAAAATATCTTCAAAGGAAATATTGAGCGAGGATATAATTATTCTGAGATTGCGGTTGCCTCCCACAAAGATTTTTAAATTCATTGCAGGTCAGTATGTAGATATACTTAGCCCTACTGGCATCCGTCGTAGTTATTCATTGGCAAGCACCACAGATGAGCATGAAATTGAGTTTCATGTACGGAAAGTTAATAATGGATTAATGAGTGACTATGTCTTTAATAAGGCAAAGGTTGGTGATTTGCTTAGAATTCATGGCCCTCATGGGACTTTCGTTTTGAGAAATACTTCCAAAAAGAGGTTAGCTTTTTTGGCAACAGGGACTGGTATCGCGCCAGTTAAATCAATTTTAGGCAGTTTGCAAAAACTAGATTTAATGAACCGCCCAAAAACTATCACTGTCTATTGGGGGGCGCGAGAAATTAAAGATTTTTATATTGATTTAAGCACATATAAGAACCTAACGTACCATCTAATTTTATCAAAAGAGACAAGAAGCTGGAATGGAAGGATAGGTTATGTTCAAGATAATATGATAAATGATTTTCAGAATTTGACTGATGTGGTAGTTTATGCGTGTGGGTCAAGTAATATGATTTCAGATGCAAAGTATAATTTGGCATTAAATGGACATCCCCCTGAGCAATTTTTTTCAGATGCATTTGTTGCATCGAGTTAGGAGTAAAATTTGAAAGCAGTCATTTTTGCAGGTGGCCTTGGAACGAGGCTCTCCGAGGAAACATCTACACGTCCAAAGCCTATGGTGGAAATTGGAGGACGGCCAATTTTATGGCATATTATGAAAATTTATTCATATCATGGGATAAATGATTTTATCATTTGTTGCGGATATAAAGGTTACATGATCAAGGAATATTTTAATAACTATTTTTTACACATGTCAGATGTTACGCTTAACATTCAATCGAATAGTATGGAAATTCATAATCAGAGAGCTGAGCCGTGGTCAATTACCCTTTTAGATACAGGTGAAGCATCTATGACTGGTGGTAGATTATTGCGTGCTGCAGACTACTTAAGAGATGATGAGACATTTTGTCTTACGTATGGCGATGGTGTTGGCAATATAAATATAGAAAATACAATAAAGTTTCATAAATCGCATGGCTGTTTGGCAACTTTAACAGCTGCATGTCCGCCTGCTCGATTTGGTGCTATCGGTATGAATGATAACGGGCTTGTGAAAAATTTTGAAGAAAAACCCATGGGTGATGGCTCGATGATAAATGCTGGGTTTTTTGTTTTAAACGCTAAGGTATTTGATTATCTTGATGATGATAAAACTGTTTGGGAACAAGATCCACTACAAAATTTGGCAAAAGAAAATCAATTAATGTCTTATAATCATCACGGATTTTGGCAGCCAATGGATACAATTAGAGATAAGCAAATATTAGAGAATCTTTGGAGGTCTAACAAAGCACCCTGGAAAATATGGGATTAAATAGTGTATTTATGAGCAACAAGAAGTTCTGGAGAAATAAGAAAGTTCTAATAACTGGCCACACTGGATTTAAGGGTAGTTGGCTTTCACTGTGGTTGGAGAATCTTGAATCAGATGTTTGTGGTATTTCTCTTGAACCACCAACAAAGCCTTCGATTTTTAATGAAGCAAAAATTAAAAATTGTTTAAGGCATGAAATAGCTGATATTTGTAACTTTGATAATTTAAAAAAGATTATGAATGAATTTAAACCTGAAATAATTATTCATATGGCTGCACAACCATTGGTTCTTTATTCATACCAAGCTCCACTTGAGACATATAAAACTAATGTAATAGGTACAGCAAATGTTCTAGAGGCGGCGCGGTTGCAGAATTCTGTCCGCTCAATCGTTTGTGTGACAACAGATAAATGTTATGAGAATAGAGAGTGGGCTTGGGGATATCGTGAAGATGAGCCTATGGGCGGTTTTGATCCCTACTCATCAAGTAAAGGATGTGCAGAGCTAGTTGCAAGTTCTTATAGAAGTTCATTCTTAAAAAGCGCAGGAATTGGTATTGCTACAGCGCGTGCTGGAAATGTGATCGGAGGAGGCGATTGGGCGCCAGATAGACTTGTACCAGATATTTTAAAAGCTTTTGAAGGTGGTCAAGCAGCTGAAATTAGAAATCCAAATGCAATTCGACCATGGCAACATGTAATGGAGCCAATTTCAGGGTATTTGATGCTTGCTGAGTCACTTTATAAAGATCCATTGAATGCCTCAGAGGCCTGGAATTTTGGGCCTAATGATCATGATTTTAAGCCAGTAAGTTGGATCGCTGATAGGCTTAGTAAAAGATGGGGAGGTGCAGCTAATTGGATTTCAGAACCTGGTAACTACCCGCATGAAGCAACTTATTTGAAGCTAGATATTTCAAAGGTAAAGCAGAGGTTTAACTGGAAGCCAACATGGAACTTAAATACATCACTTGAAAATATTGTTGAATGGCATAAGTCATGGATAAACGGTGAAAATATGCGAAATGTTACGATCGAGCAAATAAAAAAATTTAGGAGCACAAAATGAATCATGCACTTTCCAATAAAGAAATTGCACTTGGAGAAATTCGAGAAAAAATTAATAATTTAGTAAAACAATATTCGGAAATTAATTTTGCGCCAAACAAATTTATAGCAGGTGAAACCCCAATACCAGTATCTGGTAAAGTTTTGGGTAGTAAAGAAATTGAGTTAATGGTTGACGCTGCTCTAGACGGCTGGCTCACAACAGGGCGTTTTAACGAAGAATTTGAAAAAAGACTCGCATCCTTTTTAGGTGTTAAATATGCATTGACAGTGAATTCAGGATCGTCTGCAAATCTTGTTGCTTTTTCCACTTTAACGAGCTCTAAACTTGGGAAGCGCGCAATACAAAAAGGTGATGAGGTTATTGGAGTTGCTGCAGGATTTCCTACAACTGTAAATCCTATCATTCAATTTGGTGCAGTTCCTGTATTTGTAGACGTTGAATTAGCTACCCATAATATTGATGCATTAAAAATAGAAGTTGCAATCACGCCTAAGACCAAAGCAATAATGTTAGCACATAGTTTGGGTAATCCCTTCAATCTCGAGATTGTAACAAAACTCTGCAAAAAATATAATCTATGGTTGGTTGAAGATTGTTGTGATGCATTGGGTGCTTCATATAATGGAAAACTTGTCGGAACATTTGGGGATATTTCTACTTTAAGTTTTTATCCTGCTCACCATATTACAATGGGCGAAGGTGGAGCTGTATTTACAAACAATCCACAGTTAAAATTAATAGCTGAGAGTTTTCGAGACTGGGGAAGAGACTGTTATTGTGCGCCTGGTAAAGACAACACTTGCGATAAGAGATTTTGCTGGACTAAAAAAGATTTAGGAGGTGATCTACCAGATGGATATGATCATAAATATGTATATAGTCATTTAGGCTATAACCTCAAGATTTCTGATATGCAGGCTGCGTGTGCATTGGGGCAAATGGATCGCCTAGAAGAGTTTATTAAGAAGCGATGTCAAAATTTTGACTATTTAAAAGCGGGTCTTTCAAAAACCAAAGAATTTTTACATTTGCCTAAAACCACACCAAATTCAAATCCGTCATGGTTTGGTTTCCCTTTAGTTTTAAAAGAAAACTCAGGCATAGCTCGGGAAGATTTATTACAATATTTAAATGATAATAAAATTGGAACACGATTGCTTTTTGCTGGAAATTTAATTAAGCAACCATATATGTTTGGACGTGAGTATCGAGTTTCAGGAGAATTGACAAATACTAATATTGTGATGAAAAATACGTTTTGGATTGGAGTATATCCAGGTTTAAGTAAAGATCATTTAGATTATGTGATAGAAAAGATTGAAGATTTCTTTGGCTTAAGTTTTTGATTATGTAATGGTACTTAAAAGTTTATTTAACTCATAATTAGTATTTATAATATTTTACACTTTACAACTTGGTTACAATTATAATTTTACTGGAGCATTTAATTTAATGAAATTGTAAAAGAAATTTATAGACATAGCATCATGTCATTGTTTTTTGTAATAGATAAAATAGTAAGGTTATATGAATAATGATGAAAAAAATTCGTAAAGCTATCTTTCCTGTTGCCGGTTTTGGAACTCGCTTTTTACCAGTTACAAAATCTATGCCAAAAGAATTATTGCCTATTATTGATAAGCCTTTAATACAATATGCAGTTGAAGAAGCAATTTCCGCAGGTATTGATACGCTCATATTTGTAACAGGAAGAAATAAAAGGGCGATTGAAGACCATTTTGATAGAAACGTGGAATTAGAAAATATATTAAGGGCTAAGGGTAAAGATAAACAATTAGAAATGGTAAGAAATATACTACCTAAAGGTGTTGAGTGTATTTTTGTAAGGCAACCAGAGCAACTTGGATTGGGCCATGCTATTTTATGTGCAGAACGTATTGTTGGCGATGAGCCATTTGCAGTTCTGCTTGCAGATGATTTTATTACTTCCACGATTACTTCTACTACATTTGATTTAATTGAAGCTTATAAAAGTTCAGGCAAAACACAATTAAGTGTGATGCAAGTGGATGGTCCTGATATATCAAAATATGGAGTAATTAAACGTGGAATAAATAATGGTCCTATTATTGGCTTGATTGAAAAACCTAAATTTAAAAACGCACCATCAAATATGGCAAGTATTGGTCGATACATTTTAAACCCTAATATTTTTGAAATTATAAAAAACCAGCCAAAGGGTTCTGGCGGTGAAATTCAGCTTTCCGATGCAATTAATACGCAAGCCCTACAAGGAGAAGTAGAGGCTGTTAAGTTAAGAGGAAAAAGGTTTGATTGTGGAGATGTTCGAGGGTACTTAGATGCTATAACTTATACTGCTGAATTTTATAAAGACTTGTAAGAATTTTATTAAAGTCTATTAAAATTTAATATAAATTATGGAATATTATCATTGAAAAGATCTCTAAGAAGTATTCTTAAAGGTGAAACTTCGGCTAGTGTTCTTGCGAATGATATAATTGGACGATCTGCTACATAAATTATATCATTAGGCCTTAATTCGGTTTCTGCGGCTACTAAAATTCTTGATACATTCTGAGCATCTAAATGATATACTGAGGATGGCTTTCTTCCTCTTAAAAGATACACATCAGAACGTTTTGCTGATACGTTGCTAAGAATGCCATTATTAACAAATAGTATATCAGCTAACGTTTCTCGCTTAGATGGATTAATATCAATTATTTTTGCATTATTTGCGCCACTTAGTGCAAATACTTGGCTTGATTTATAGCTAAAGTTTTCTATTGTAATACGGTCCCTATTATAAAGCCATATATCAGGAGTTTTTCTATTTAACAAATAATCCATTGTCATCTGATAAGATTTTTTATTGCGAGTAAGTGTAACTATTGACAAACTATTTGTTGAAATGGGATTTTTACTCCTTAATAAAACTTCTTTTAAAGATGTATTGGTACTTGTAAGAGGAGTACTAATAGTATGAATTGTTTTTTCTTTGTGAGTGTTTTTATATGTAATAAATATTTTTTTACTTTTATATTTAGTAACTTCTAATTGAAAATTTGGCATTAAGCCCAATTCATTAAGTTTTTTATTTATATCTAATTGTACGTTGCCTAATGTACGGCCTGCAGCTTTAATCATTCCTACTTTTGGTAGTAAAATATTGCCATTAGAGCCAATAGCTGCTTCAGCTTGAATGGGCTCTTTATTAGTAATTTCAATTTCAATTTGGTCTTTGTTTTGAATGAATATTTCTGGTGCTTTTGTGCCAAATAGCTGGCTTGCAGTTATTTTGAAATTATTAGAACCTCTAGTTAATGTTAATAATGCTGAATTATTTGATGATTTAGATATACCAGCTTCTATCGCTAACTCATTTAAGGTCACTGGGATGTTACTTAAAGGTATCACATAACTTTTGTTATATTTTATGTTTACATGTGCTTTTTTACTTTTAAAATTTGATATTTCAAGTTGAAAATTTGGTGCAAGACCGTTTCGTATAAGTATATTTCTAACCTCTGTTCTTACGTCATTTATTGTTCGGTTTATTGCTGACACATTTCCAACGCCAAGGAGCAAAAGATTTCCATCGCTACCAACGCTTCCTGTGGTTTTTATGAGTGGATCTTTCTGATTTGGCGCAACTGTTAAATTACCATCAGCATCAAAGTTTACCATATTATCATTTACAGCTTCATTAAGTTGAACAAAAGTTAATTCATCCCCAATACCTAATAAATAGTTTTTGAATACAGAGGCACCAGGCCATTGCGCATCTTGTTCATTAAATTCGTTGAAAAGTGTAAATTTTAGCTCATCCTCATACCCTAGAAAGTAATTGTTGTTTTTATTAATTTTAGGAACAGAGACATTTAATAGATCTGTTTCATTTAAGATGTTTGCTTGAGAGCCGCTACCACCAATCATTATTTGTCTTGTATAGGAAGATTTATTTGCTAATTGAGCAGTTTTAAATGTAAGTGCTTTAACTTCGAAAGAAAATTCTTCTTGCTCATTATCAAGAACAGTACTATTTTTTTGAACAACTAGTGTAACTGGCTCAAGAATCTTGGAGCAACCACTAATAATAATTGATGTAATAATAAAATAACTTATCAATATAAATTTATTCATAAAGTAATCCTTGAAACGGAACGAGATTGCGCATTAAAATAAATGTATTTGATTTTGTGTGTTTAACTTTTGCAAGGGTAATGTGAAAAACTTTGTGCCCCTCTAGTGCTCTTAGCAGACTTATCGAGTGATGATTATCAGCGCATAAGAAAATAATATCATATTTAGTTTCAAGATTATCTACATTTTTTATAAAGTTTCTTTGACTTAAAAGTTCTAATTCATTCAAGTTATTTTTTGGAGCTAAAAAGGTAACGTTTTCAATTTCTTTCATAATGCAGAATATTTCATCAACTGGGTTTTCGTCTGTATTAAGCTTTTTTGTAACTTTACTAAAATTTATAACAGCTATTTTAATATTATCAGGCTGCATATATTTTGCAATTGAAATGGCTACTTTATGGCTAAACATTTTTGAATTAGATGATGATATTACTACTTTTTGTAGCTCACTTTTATGTATTTCTACAGTCATGTCTCTTAAAGCATTAGTAAATTTATTTGGGAGAAGGTTTCTTAATTTTTTAAATTTTTCGCTGTTTATACTGATAAAAGGTTTGTATCTGTAATCAAGATAAGTCCTAGATTCTATTATCATTAATTTTTTTGAATAAAATACACCTCTATTAATAGAAATGATGAGAGCTAAGGCACACCCAAAAAATAAACCTAAACAAAAACCAATAATTATTATTAGTATGGCATTTGGTGATGATGGTTTTATTGCTGGGGCTGCATATTCATAGATTTCAGAATTATCTGGACTATACCCAGCAAGCATACTTTGTGCTTTGACTTGTTCAATAAGAACTTCATATGTTGCTTCAGCAACTTTTATGTCGCGCTCAAGCTTAGCAAAAACATTTAAATTAGAGCCAAATTTTTCAGCATTTAATTGGGATTCATCTATTTGAGATTGTAGTCTATCTCTTCGTTCTTCTAGGGTTTCAAGAACAGCGTTAACAGACACCTTAGAAGGCCATGCCCATGAACTAATAATTTCACTCTGACCTAAAACTCTTCTAAATTCAACTTGATCTACGATTGGAAAATTTTTCCGCAAAGTAAGATAATCTAAATCTGTGGTTTCATTTTTTTCTAATAAAAACAACAATTGGAAAGCTGCATTGTGTATTTCTAACGTTCGCTTTAACTGCTCTCTCAATGCTTCAAGGCGGAGTGAGCCTAAAGCAAAAGTCTCAATAGGAAGTGCACCATTGGCAATAGAAAAATTTTTCAGTTTGGATTGGGCTTTTTCTAGATCAAGCTGCGCATCAAGTAGTATATTTGATAAATAATCTAATTGATCAGCTTGAGCTTTGGCAATTTTATCTTTTGTATCTGAAAGAATTGTATCTACAATTATATTGCTAATATCCGATGCTCTTTTTGCATTAGTATGTGTAACTGAAACTTTCATAATGCCGTCTATAGTCTTTTTTAAATTTACATTTTCTGAGTATTCTTTTACGATTCCCTGCCATATGATTTCTTCTTTATTCGAAGATTTTTGCCACCCTATTAGATTTTTGATACTACTTTTCCAAATAGGGTCAATAAGTCCGGGTTTGTATTTGTTAAAGTAGGAATCATTTCTGAGATCAATGAGGGCATCTATTTTCTGTATAAATATCCTTCCATTGATCTCTTCTTTTGTCAGACCTGGACTACCTTTATTGATATTTATGCCGCTTAAAGCAGCAATTTGACCAAATTCATTTCCAAAAGGTAAAGTTGAATTTTTATCTTTTCTGGGCTTAAATATTGTTTCAGATGTAAATTTTTTATCTAGACTTTGCGCATAGATACTAGCTAAAAAAATGCTTAATATAGATGTAAATATAATAATAATTTTGTGTGCCCATAGGACATTCAAAACTTCTCTTATATCGATTTCATTTTCAGATTTTTCGTGTAAATTCAAAGACATTTAAGTTTCCATTTAATACTAAATTAATAATAGCACGTAGAGTTTTTATTGGCAAAGTGATTTATAATTATTTACATTACATTAAGAGCTATTAAAATTTGTAAATAAATGAAACAAATATGTAATAATCGAAATACTAAATATAGGAATAAATTGAAGAAAATAACAAAATTATTAGAACAATGATTTTCTAAAGAAAGGTTGTGGAGATTATAAATGCGGTATATTGGGTCACAATGATACTATTCTGTAATATGATTTTTAAAAATTAAATAGAGGTATTAATAACTTTGTATGATTAATTGGAATTAATATTTTTATTCAATTATATTATAAATATTAAACCATAAACTTTATAGGGCATAATAGATTACCATGAAAAATTTGAATACTGAGATTTACGAAGAAAAATGGAATGAGAGCTACAGCAGAGCAGAAAATTATTTAATATACCCAAATGAAGAAGTTATTAGATTTGCATCTAGAAATTTATGTAAAATTTTACCTAATGAAAAGTCTTTTTATGAAAATTTTAATTCAACATCAAAAATATTAGACTATGGGTGTGGAGCAGGTCGACATATGGCTTTCTTAGATCAATTAGGCTTCACTCCGTTTGGTGTAGACATTAGTGAAACTGCATTGGAGTTAGCTTTAACCAACCTTTTACCAAAATACAAAAATAATTTACATAAGCTTAATAATTATTTATTACCATTCGAAGATGCATTCTTTGATGCATTTATAGCTTGCTCAGTTCTTGATTCAATGCATTTTGACTTATCAAAAAAAGTATTATTAGAATTAAATAGAGTCATGAAAAAAGGTGCGGTTGGACACATAGATTTAATTTCAAACATTGACACAAATATAGACGAAGGTTTTGTTGGTGACACCTTGGTTCAAGATCAGCATGAATTTGGTACTATACAGTCATATTTTCACGAAAAATTAATAAAAGAGCTTATAGGGGATAATTTTGTAATTCGAGAAATCTGCCATGTTAAACATAGTTACCTAAAAAATAAAAAAAACCATGCTCGGTTTTATATTGAAGTTATTAAGGAGTAATATGCATTGATACGTAACTTTGAACTACATTCTATTGATCAATTGATTACAGAAAGAGAAGTATCTATTTTTAACAATGATATAAAAAAATATGAGACAAAAATTAAAAATGAGATTCAAGCATCTAGATTTATAGTTCTTGGAGGTGCAGGTTCTATTGGCCAATCAGTAGTTAGTCAGTTATTTAAAAGAAACCCTTTGTCATTACATGTTATTGATATTAATGAAAATAATTTGGTTGAACTTACACGTGACTTAAGGAGTTCTTTTGGTTATATCTATGGTGAATTTACAACGTCAGTTGTAGATATTGGGTCTAGTTTATACAATCAATATGTAAAAACACATGGGCCGTTTGATTATGTGATAAACCTTACTGCTATGAAGCATGTAAGAAGTGAAAAAGACAGTTTTTCATTAGCTCGTCTGATAAATACAAACATATTTAATACAATTAAAACCTGTGAATTAGCCGCCGAATTAGGCGCAAAAAAATATTTCTGTGTATCAACAGATAAAGCTTCAAATCCTGTAAATATGATGGGAGCATCAAAAAGAATAATGGAGTTATTTTTAATTAAATACTCAAATAAAATATCAATATCAACTGCACGATTTGCAAATGTTGCATTTTCTGATGGCAGTTTACCAAACTCTTTTAAAAAAAGAATTGAAAAAAAACAACCCATCGTTGCGCCAAATGATGTAGAGCGATATTTTGTTTCGCATGATGAAGCTGGTGAGCTTTGTTTACTTTCTTGTATTCTAGGCAAAGGTATGGAAATATTTTTCCCTAAGCTTGATCCATTATTAACTAAGAAAAGGTTTGATCAAATTGCAATTGATTTTCTGAAAGATAAAAAACTCGATCCTTACATATGTAAAAGTGAGGATGAAGCTAGATCATCAATGAAGAAAATAGATTTAAAAAAATACTGGCCGTGCCTTTTTGATAAAAGTGACACTACTGGAGAGAAACCATTAGAAGAGTTTTTCAATGATGATGATATGGTTGAATTAGAAGTTTTTGATGGTGTTGGAATAGTAAAATCTGATTATGAGACAGATATAAAAAAATTAGATTGGTTTAGAAATAAATACCAAGATGAATTAAAAGTATGTAGCTATCCAAAACATGAAATTGTAAATGATTTTGTAGAGCTTTTACCAAATTTTCACCATGAAGAAAAATCAAAATCTTTAGAAGAAAAAATGTGAGATTTCGTTAAATGCATGAATTAATTAATTACATAAAAAATAAATACTCACATCTAGATCGTATACCTTTACATACTCCAACTTTAGGAGAAGTCGAAAAGAAAACTGTATGTGACGTAATTGATACTGGATATATATCATCGGTTGGCAGGGCGGTTGATGAATTTGAAAGAGCTATTTGTGATTTCACGGGCAGTAAGAATTGTGTAGTAAGTTCTAGTGGAACAGCTGCACTTCATCTCGCTTTGATGTCAATAGGTGTTGGTAGGGATGACCTTGTTATCACACAAGCATTTTCATTTGTTGCAACAGCTAATGCGATTTCATATACAGGTGCTAAACCAATCTTTTTAGATATTGCTGTAGACACATGGAGTCTTTGTCCAAAAAATCTTGAAAAATGGTTATATAAAAATACTAACTTTCGAATGGGAAAATGTATTCTAAATTCTACATCAGAATGTATAAAATCAGTTGTTGTAATGAACACATTTGGAAATCCCGGGCATTTACTTGCTATTAAAAAAATCTGCAAAGAGTGGGGATTAATTCTAATAGAGGATGCGGCTGAAAGTTTAGGATCATTTTATGGAAATACACATACTGGTATTATTGGTGACATAGGTATTTATAGTTTTAATGGCAATAAAATTATAACTACTGGTGGAGGTGGTGCAGTTGTCACATCAGATAATAATATTGCTTCTAGGGTAAAGCATTTATCGACAACTGCAAAGGTGGACAGCGGCACTTTCTTTGATCATGATGAAATTGGATATAATTATAGAATGCCTAATATTAATGCAGCATTGGGTTTAGCTCAACTGAGTAAAATTAATCAGTTTCTTTACCAAAAAAGATTAATTGCTTATGAATATATGTCAATTTTTGAAAAAACAGATATGAGTTTTTTTAAAGAAATTAATGGGACAACATCGAATTATTGGCTTTGTTCTGTACTTTGCCCTAATAAAAAAATTAGAAATGTACTTTTAAATGATTTATTAGACAGCGGGATCGAAGCTAGACCTCCATGGAAACTTTTGCACCAGTTGCCGATGTATAATAGTTCATTAACTGACAAATTGAGAATTACTTCAGATATATACGAAAGAGCAATATCTTTACCAAGCACGCCATTATTAGCAGGAAGAAATGAATGAAAATTTTAACTGAAGCAGGTGGCAGTTTAGTTTCAAACTTTATGATAGAATCTATCCAGAAGAGTGGAAACTTTTCTGTAAGTTCTGATATTCAGAAAAATTGTGCTGCTGCAAATATAGCTGATGATTTCTTAATTTTTCCAAGAGTATCTGATAATGAGCTCTGGAATGAAATTGAAAACATTTTGATAAATAAAAAGATTGATATAGTTATTCCATCTTTTGATGAGATGCTTATGGGATGGTCGAAACGTAAAGAATATTTCGCAATGAAGGGAATTCAAGTTTTAATATCTCCGCAACATGTAATAAACATTTTTCAGGATAAATGGAAAACCTATGAGTTCTTTAGTAAATATTCAATTCCCGCACCATTAACCTCTCTTTCGCCAGAGTTTCCTTTTTTAAAGCCAAGGTTTGGCAGAGGTAGTGAAGGAATATTTGTTGAAAAAGATGTTAGTGAGCGAGTTAAAAAATTCCAAAAAGATTATGTTTCCCAGGAGATAATTTCTGGAATAGAATACACAGTAGACTGTTTATTCGACCACTTAAATAAACCTGTATATATAATTCCTAGAAAGAGACAAAATGTCTCAAAGGGTAAGTCTTTGAGCGGTATTGTTTGCATGAATGAAAAAATAATTAACGAAGTAAAAAAGCTTGCAAATGCTACAAGCTTTATTGGACCCATAAATATCCAACTTTTCTTGGAAAATAATGTTGAGCAAACTGTAAAATTTATTGAAGTAAATCCAAGAATAGCAGGAGGAATGGCTTTAGGCTTTAGCGCAAGTGAGAATTGGGTTCCTTTGTTTATTGATATTTTGAAAAATAAAAAAATTAAACCGAAAGCTATAAGAAATAACCTTCAAATGTTTAGGTATTATAAGGAGATATTTGTTGAATAATGGACTAATTATTCTTGATCTTGATGATACACTCTATTGCGAAAAAAATTATATACATGAAATTATCAATAAATTCTGTTTAAATAATTCATTAATTGGGCATAATTTAGAAGATTTAATACATAAGTTTAAACGTAAGCCTGGCCAAGATACTTTAGCATTTTTTTTAAAAGAATTAAATGTATTTAATAATTACTACCAAGATCAAATTTTTGATTTATACTGTCATTCAGATGTTAAATTGGAACTTTACGATGGGGTGGAATTTTTTCTGTCTACTCAAATTCCAGATAATATTTCAGTTGCTATTTTAACAAATGGCGTTGTCAATGTGCAAAAGAATAAAATAAAAAACTTAAATCTTGATGCATTGGTTGATAAAGTTTTTTATGCCCGGGAAAAAGGTATAAAATACGAAAAACCACACCCAAGTTCTTATAAGCATGTGTTGAAGAATTATGGTATAGCTCCACAAAATGTAGTTATGGTTGGTGATAATATTAAAAATGACTTTTTAGGACCAAAAAGTATGGGGATAGAAGCTATATTGATTAAACAGCAGGCTGAAGAAACATGGAAGCAAAGGTCAGAAAATACCAAAGCTGCACTTATTGAAAGTATTGAAGTATGTCAAAATTTACTAAAAAAATAAATATTTTAGCAATAACTGGTATTAGATCTGAGTATGATATCTTATTTCCAATCATTAAAGCTTTAGATTCTGATGAAAGTTATAATGTTAAATTATTGGTTTCTGGAGCTCACTTAAGCGAAAACCAAGGCTATACATATAAAAAAATAGTAGAAGATGGATTTAAAATATGTGATAGAATACATACTCTGCTTGATACGGATAGTATATCTCAAAGGTCATTAGCGGTTTCAATGCTAATTTCTGGCCTAAATAATGCAATATTACGCGAGAAGCCTGATGTTATATTGGTTGTTGGCGATCGGGAAGAATCAATTGCTGCTGCAATAGTTGGTAATTATTCATCTACGCTTGTTGCGCATATTGGTGGAGGAGACCCAGTTTGGGGGAATTCTGATGATCCAATTAGAATGGCTGTTAGTAAATTATCACACATACATTTAACTACAAGTAAAAAGTATGCAGATAATTTGATATCACTAGGTGAAGATATTTGGAGGATTTGTAATATTGGCACTCCTGGATTAGATAATATTATGAATGAGCCTCCAATGACTTTGACGGAAGTAAATAATGGATTGGGTATTTCATTAGCAAAATATATAGTCTTTATAAAGCATCCCCTTTCTAGTGAACTTATAGATGCACCGAAACAGATGCGAATATCTTTGGATGCGATACAAGGTTATTGTACAAAACATAATTTTAAATGTGTTTGGATTAAGTCAAATGGGGACCCGGGTTCGGTAAAAATGTCCAAAACATTTGAACAAGAAAAATATGATAAGATTCATCCAATGAATTCACTGCCTAGAAATTTATTTGTTAATTTAATGCGACATTCCTATGCATTAGTAGGTAATTCAAGTATGGGAATATTAGAAGCACCAACATATAAAATTCCCGTTGTAAATATAGGTAATAGACAACAAGGTCGAATGAATGCTGGAAATGTTAAATTTACCAAATATAGCAAAATAGAAATTATCAAAGCTATTGAGAATGCTTGTTTGAATAATGCCTATCGAGATGAAATAAATAGAATTGTTAGCCCATATGGAGATGGTAATTCTAGCATAAAATTTTTAAATTTTTTTAAAAAATTAGATTTTGATGATAACAAATGGAAAATTAAAGCATGCTTAGTAAAATGATGAACGTTGGATCAGTTTTAATTGTTGCGCCCCATGCAGATGATGAGACGCTCGGTTGTGGTGGTACTATTTGTAGATTAATAGACATGGGATTTGAGGTTCACTGGCTAGTTGTGACCTCTATGCAAGAGCCAGATTTTAATGAAGCTCAAATTTTAAAAAGAGAAAGTGAGATCAAGGAAGTCTCTAAATTATATAATTTTAAATCTACGATACTTTTAGATTATAAAGCAGCCACGCTTAACTCTTATGCGCAAAGAATATTGATAAATGATTTTTACAAAATATTAAATACTCTGAAACCGGCTACATTGTTTGTTCCTTTTCGGGATGATGCCCATAGTGATCATCGCATTGTGTTTGACTCAATTATTGCAGCAAGTAAAAGCTTTAGGCATCCATACATAAAAAATATTTTAGCATATGAAACATTATCTGAAACTGAGTTCAACCTCAAACCCGGAGCAATGAAATTCTCACCTAATTTCTTTGTTGATATAACAAAATATTTAGAAAAGAAAATTCTAACTTTACAGAAATTTGAATCAGAAATTAGTATCTTCCCATTCCCAAGAAGTTCTAGATCTGTGAAAAGTTTGGCTGATTTACGAGGTGTTCAAATCAACTGTGAAGCGGCTGAAGCTTTTATGTTATTAAAGGGTGTATTATAATGGTTAAATTTATTGCAGAAGCTGGAGTTAATCATAATGGTAGCCTAGACATAGGCTATGAGTTAATTGAAAAAGCTGCATTAGCCGGAGCTGATATCATTAAATTTCAAACTTTTAAAACTAATAGTCTAGTTACAAAAAATACCAAACTATCTGAATATCAGGTAAAAAATGTCAATAATATTAATTCACAATATGATTTACTTAAAAGCCTTGAGTTGCCATATGCAAGTTTTCGTAAATTAGCTGACTATGCAAAAAAAACAAAAATAGAATTCTTATCTACAGCCTTTGACGAATTTAGTCTCCAATTTTTAATAAATGATATTGGAGTTAATAAGTTGAAAATATCTTCCGGTGATCTTACAAACGCCCCATTTTTATTGATGCATGCTCAAAGTGGTTTAGATATAATTTTATCAACAGGTATGGCTAAATTAGCTGATGTTGAAGCTGCTTTAGGAGTTATAGCTTGTGGCTATTTAAATAATAGAAAATTTGGTTTTACATTAAATGACTTTGATGCAGCATATCGGTCAATTGAAGGCCAGAAAATATTGCATCAAAAAGTTACTCTTTTGCATTGCACTACAGAATATCCAGCTGAAACGTCTTCAATTAATTTAAGAAATATTATTACTCTTAGAGATTCATTTCATTTAAAAACAGGATTTTCAGATCATTCAGAAGGTATAACTATTCCTATAGCGGCTGCATCTCTTGGAATAAACATTATTGAGAAACATTTTACTTTAAATAAGTTGATGCCTGGCCCTGACCATATGGCGTCAATTGAACCAAAAGAATTGACTGAACTAATTGTAAGTATAAGAAAAGTAATTGAAGCTATGGGTTCTCCTATAAAATTCATTCAAGAAACAGAAATAAAGCACTTAGACAAAGCAAGGAAAACTATAGTAGCAATTAATGATATACCATTTGGGGGGATCTTCTCGGTTAATAATATTTCAACAATGAGAGCCCCTTATAAAATGAGTCCCTTTGAAGTTTATAATTTGTATGGGGAGAATTCAAAGCATGCATACAAATCAGGTGATGTTATTGATGAGTAAAAGATTTGTTCTTATCGGTTCTGGTGGGCACGCAGCTATGTTATATGCTTGTTTGATGAGTAGGGGAATAACTACATCCGTTATTGTAACGTCAGACTTAAAAAAACAAGATATTTCTTTTTTTGAAAATAAAACAAAAAAAATAGAATTCTTTAATGATACTGAATTTCAAAAAGAATTTAAGCCTAATGATGTAGTACTTATAAACGGAATAGGCTTTATGCCTGGAAGTCATTTAAGAGATCAAATTTATAAAAATTATAAAAGATTAAATTATAATTTTTATACTCTTATCTCAGGTACAGCGATTGTTAATGATAATGTCAAAGTTGATGAAGGTGTGCAAATTTGTAATGGGGCTATTGTAAACAATGATGTTAATGTTGGTAAAAATACAATCATCAATTCAGGATGTATTGTTGAACATAACGCATCAATAGGATGTTCAACGCATGTTTGCCCAGGTGCTATTTTGTGTGGATCTGTGACACTGGGTAATAATACATACATAGGACCTGGAACAGTAATATCTAATGGTACAATTATTGGTAATGATTGTATTATTGGAGCAGGCTCAAGAATACTAAAAAATGTGTGTAGTGGAGAAAAAATTTATGGTTTGTATAGGTGAATAATTCAAAATGTTAAGTGACCAAAAGAAAAACGATTTTGTTGTAGATATTAGTTCAAGTTTAAGAACAGCAATGGAGTTATTTCAAAAAAATGGAAAAAAAACCGTATTTATCACCAATAATACAAACAAACTTTTAGGTGTCTTGTCAGACGGAGATATTCGTAGATATTTACTGAAGAATTCAAATATTGATACAAGTGTTAAAGATGCAATGAATTCAAGCCCAATGTCATTGAGTGTTGAATCTAGTAAATCATCAATACTAGATTTTTTTAGAAAAGAAGATGTATCGTGTTTGCCAATTATAGATTTAAGTGGAATTTTAATTGACATCATAATTAGAAATGATGCGAGACTAATATCAGATGTTAATAACTTTGTTGTTATTATGGCGGGGGGATTTGGTACTCGCTTAGGTGAAATGACAAAAAACTGCCCAAAGCCTATGATTAAGATTGAAGGCATACCTATTATTGAGCATATTATTAATAATTTCAAAAAATATGGTTTTAAAAAATTTATTATAACAACACATTACCTCAGTCAAATAATTAAAGATTATTTGGGTGACGGTAGTAAACTTGATATTGAAATTACATATGTAGATGAAGATGAACCATTAGGGACAGGTGGTTCTTTAACTTTAATGCCTGATAATTTTACTGACTTACCCATAATTGTTACAAATGGTGATATTATTACTAAATTAAATTATGGTGAATTGCTTGAATTTCATAATGAAAATAAAAATGATATTACGATGTGCTTACATTTGTATGAGAATAAAATTGATTTTGGGGTGGTTGAGGTAGAAAATGGAGTTGTTAAAAAACTTGTTGAGAAGCCTACAGTTGAATATTTAATTAATTCTGGAGTGTATGTATTAAACTCATCTCAACTTGAAAAATTTGATAAAAACTCTGTTTTAACCATGCCTGAAATAATTGAACACTGTATAGACATGGGTTCGAATGTTGGGTCATTTATTTTAGCAGATTATTGGATTGATGTTGGCCGCCTTCAAGATTTGCAGAAAGCAAAAAATGACATCAAATAATACAGAAATAATTCATTTTTTGATAATTGGCTTTGGGAATATTGCTCAACGTCATATGAACAATATTTTAGCAAAAAGTTCTAATCAATTTGTTACAATATTGACAAATACTGGATATAAGTCTCAAATAAATGATGAAAGAGTGAGTTTTTTTTCTGATCAAAATGAAATAATAAATTTTGATTTTGATTACATATTTATATGCTCACCAGCTACATTTCACATACAGCATTTAGAATTTTCAATAAAGACAAAATGTAAAAGAATTTTTATAGAAAAACCTCTAGCCTCTGATTTAGAAATATTGGATTTTTGTGATAAATTTTCAAAGAAAGATAAAGAAAGAGTTTTCATAGGATACTGTTTACGATACAATAAATCTTTAATAGCATTAAAAAAAGCTATCGATACTAATGTATGTGGAAACATAATCTCTATTTATTCGTCTTGTGGGCAATATTTGCCAAATTGGAGGCCTGGTAAGGATTATAAAAAATCTGTATCAGCGCAGAACTTCCTTGGTGGTGGAGCTTTATTAGAATTAAGTCATGAATTTGATTATATTCAATGGATATTTGAAAAATTAGAAATAAAGTGCTCAATGATAAAAAATACAGGTGCTTTAGATATTGATGTTGAAGATCTAGTAGATATTTTTGCAGAAACAATACATGGAGCATCTGTAAAAATTCATTTAAATTTTCTAGAAAGAACACCCCAGCGTTTTTGTTATGTATTAGGTAATAAAGGTTCTTTGCGCTGGGATTTCAGTGAAGGCACAGTTATTTTTTCTGATGGATATATCAAAGAATATTTACATCAAGGAAACGAAAACGACATAAACCAAATGTATATAGATATGTTGGATGATTTTTTAGGAGAAAAGAAATATACCCCTTCAATTAATGCAACTGTTGAAACAAGCCTTAATGTTTTGCAACTTATACAAGATATAAGAAAGTCTGAGATTTGAAAAAAAATATTGCCATAATATTTGCACGTGGTGGCTCAAAGGGCCTCCCCAAAAAAAATATTAAATGTATTAATCATAAACCGCTAATCGCTTACTCTATTATGGCAGCAAAAGCTGTGAAAGCTATAGATGAAATTTATGTTTCTAGCGATGATGATGAAATATTATCTATAGCAAAACTATACGGTGCATGTTTAATTAAGCGCCCTGATCATTTAGCATCAGATACAAGTCCAGAATGGTTATCTTGGCAACATGCAATTGAACAGATAAAATTGATAGATGGAAAATTTGATATTTTAATAAGTATTCCTACAACTAGTCCCTTGCGTGAACCAGAAGATATAGAAAATTGCATATTAAGGCTTCAAGAGTCTAAGGCTGATGTATGTATTACTGTAACAAAAGCTAATCGAAACCCGCATTTTAATATGGTGAAAAAAAATAAAGATGGGTTTTGTGAATTGTTCTCTAGTCCTGAGTCACAAATTTCGCGAAGACAAGATGCTCCAGTTGCTTACGATATTACAACCGTTGCCTATGCAGCAAATGTTGATTTTGTAATGAAAAGTAAAGGTTTGTTTGATGGTCAGGTTACTTCGATTTGCATACCAAAAGAGAGATCAATTGATATTGATGATGCTTTTGATTTTAAAATAGCCAAGTTATTATTAGAAAGTGGTGAAAGATAAGATGAAAAATGATTCTAATATTTTAATTTTAGGAGCAAACGGTAAGTTAGGCCAAATAATAACTAAAGCGCTTCAAAAAGATAAATATAATATTATAGCATCAGATATAAATTTTTCAGACAAATTCTTAACTGAAATGAGAAGCTATAATAATGTTAATCTTGACATATCAGATGTCTGCTCTTCCAATGATGTGAAAAGACTTTATTCAGAAAGTAAAATCAGTGGTGTTGTGAACTGTACTTATCCTCGTGGGTTAAACTATGGAAAAGAATTGTCTAAATTAACATTTGAAGATTTCAACGAAAGTACGAGTTTGGCTTTGGGGTCTGCATTTTTAATAATGCAAGAAGCATTAAATTATTTTAAATCAAATCATCAGGCTATATCAATAATAAACTTTTCATCTATTTATGGTATAGTGGCTCCAAAATTTTATATTTATGAACAAACTGAAATGACAATGCCTGTTGAGTATGCGGCTATCAAATCTTCAATTATCCATTTAACAAAATACTTTGCAAAATATGCAAATGATGAAAAATTTAAAATTAATTGTATATCTCCAGGTGGTGTTTTTGATAATCAGCCGGAAATATTTATAAAAAAATATTCACAATCGACAGTTGGTGAGGGTCTCTTGGTGGGAGAAGATATAATTGGCCCTGTAAAGTTTTTACTTTCAGACTGGTCAAAACATATAACTGGGCAAAATATTGTAATCGATGATGGATTTTCACTTTAATAATGGGTTTATTTTTATGATAAATACATATGGGACTGCAGTTCTGATAATTGGAATGGGTAATTTGGGTACAAGATACCTGCAGGGCTTGATGAAATCTAATTGTATAAAAGATATATATTGTATTGATGCTAGCAATGAATCATTAGCTTTAGCTAGAAGCCGATCAGAAGATGTTAAAGATAAGAAATATACTGGAAAAATTTATTTTTTAAACAAAATACCAGAAAATCAAAATTATGAAATATTAATAAATTCAACATGTGCTGACGTCAGGTATGAAACAACATTAGAGGCTATTACTAAAAATAATATTAGAAATATTATTCTTGAAAAAGTACTATTTCAGAATACTGACCACTATGAAAATTTTTTAAAAATATTAAATGAAAACTCTATGTCTGCATGGATAAACTGCCCTAGACGAGTATCAGGAATTTATAAAAAAATTTATACACAACTGAATAAAAATCTGCCAATTGAAATATCTATTTCAGGTGGACGCTGGGGCTTTTTATGTAACACAATACATTTCAATGATTTATTCCTTTTTCTTACAAATAAATCAACTATTTCAAATATGGAGATAAAAAAATATTGTAAACCATTTGAAAGTAAAAGAGCTAATTTCTATGAGATTTATGGAAAATTTACTGGAAACATAGATAATCATTCAATAAACATTGAATGCCTAGATAATAGTAAAGACTTGATTGTTAATATTATAAATGGTGACAAGGAGTATATCGTTAATGAAACACAAGGTATATTTATTAATGGTAAAAATAGTCAAAGCTTTAAATTTCTTTATCAGAGTGAGTTAACTACATCTGTAGCTGAAAAAATTATACTTGACGGTTCTTCTGATCTTCCGACCTATCGTGAAACTTACATTACACATTTAAATTTTTTGAGAAGCGTACAATTGAATTTAAAATTTTTCGCTGAATTTAAATTTGACAATGTTCCAATAACATAACTACAGGAATAAAATTATGATATATCTAATTGGTGCCGGACTTATGGCAATTGAGTATGCAAAAATTCTTAATGAGATGAGAGTGGACTTTATTGTTGTTGGGCGAGGTGCATTATCTGCAAAAAGGTTTGAAGATAAAATAAATAAAAAAGTAAGTTTAGACTTTAAAACCTTAGATAACCTAGGTCCTAAAGATTTAGTTATTAATTCTGTAGGACACACAGAACTTTATTCTGTCACTAAACAATTACTAAATTTAGGGGCTAAAAAAATTTTAGTTGAAAAGCCTGGAGCAGTGAAGTTTAGTGAAATTATCGAACTCAATAATCTATCTTTAAAATTAAACAGCGAAATATATATCGCTTATAATCGGAGGTTTTTGAGTTCTATGCAGAAAGCTCTTGAATTAATAGAAGAGGATGATGGTCTAAGTGCAATACATTTTGAATTTTCAGAGTTAATGGACCGCAACAGACAAATTCAAAAACCTGAAGAAGTTTATAGAACTTGGTTTTTAGCTAATTCATCTCACGTTGTGGACATGGCATTCTATGCAGCAGGCAATCCTAAAAAATTTAGTTGTTATAGAAATGGTGAAATAAAGCTTGGTAATCAAATACTGCCTGCAAGCTACATTGGTTCGGGAATAACCAAAAAAGACATTCCATTTACCTACTCAGCGTATTGGGATGCACCCGGTAGGTGGAGACTAGAATTATTATCGAAAAATTACCGCTGTATTCTAAGCCCTCTAGAAACTTTAAAACTGATGAAAAGAAATACATTTACTGAAATTGATATTGAGCTTAGTCAACAAATTAGTGATGAATTTAAGCCTGGATTATATACACAAGTAAAAATGTTTATTGAGGGCCAAGTTGGAGTTATGAATATAAAAGAGCATGTTGATAGGATAGATTTCTACTCTCAATTATCGGGTATCAATGACCCTATAGATTTGATGGGATAATGAAATGAAAAAAAAATTATCTATTTGTATACCGACTTTCAACCGTGCAGAAATTCTTGAGGGTTTGCTACATAAACTCATTTATGAGATGAAGTATTTAGAAAAAGAAGTTGAAATTTGTATAAGTGACAATGCCAGTACTGACGAAACTCATAATGTTATAAAGAGCATAATAAGAAATCACAAAAGTATATCATTGAAATATAAGAAGAATGATAATAACTTAGGATTTGATAAAAATTGTGAACTTGCTCTTAGAATGGGAGAAGGTCAATATAAATGGATTTTTTCTGACGATGACTATATTTTAGATGGAACACTAAGAAAAATATTAATTAAACTTGATTTAGATAAACCTGACCTAGTGTTTGTTAACTACAAAATTCTATTAGATAATAAAGAGCTTTGTTCAGCAGCTAGAAGCGATCTGATAGAAACCAATACAATTTTTAAAGTTGCTAAAAAAATTAACCTAGCAAATACAATGGTATCAAGTATTATTTATTCTAGTGATGCGATGAGTAAGGTGGATTTAGAAAAACCTAATGGAACATTTTGGTACCATTTTATCTTATTTTATAATATAATAGATAGAATGCCAGAAGCGAGAATTCTTTATTATGGTGAGCCTGTGATTGTTCAAAAAGGTTTAACTATTGAAGCGTCTCGCAAAGAAAAATCATATGAATATGATGGGTTATTGGATTTTTATGTCGATGCTTATTTCTCACTTCTGAAAAGAATAGGCGAAAAAGAAATTTTTGAAAAACTTGGTATTATAGAATACTGTGAAAGCCTATTGATTAGACAATTAACATATTACAGAATTGGGAATGTACATCAAAATTTACGTGTTAAGCTTAGAATCATTAAACATACTAAAGAGTTTAATTTTTCAATATTTGATAGAATATTAGCTTTTATCATTTTAATCACTCCAAGATACTTACTAAGCGTTGCATTGAAAGTAAGAAATTTTTTTTAATGATTAGTATAATTATTCTAAGTTTAAGATTGATTACTGCAGCTGTTCGATTTTTATTAATTGTATACATAGAAAAAGAATATAGCGTATCTGTATTAGGTGAGTTTAGTATTTACTCCTCATTAATTACCATTGGTAGCGTTCTTATAGGAATGGAACTTCATTACGTGCTCTCACGTTCAATAAGTAAAGCATCCTACGCGGCTCGAGCTGATTTAATATCTTCAGAGTTTTCCTTATTTTTTAGATTATACTTGATATTATTAATAATTTCTTTTGTTATTTCTGCATACGATTTAAATAATATAACTTTTTCATTAATACTAATATTAATAATTACTGAACATATTTCTTTGGAGTGTTTGCGAGCTGTGCAAGCAGCTTTCATGCCAATTTTTTCGACAATTATTATTTTTAGTAGAAGTGTTGGGTGGTATTTAATTTTATTAATAATCGACCATTATGCTGATACTGCGAAATCCATAAATCATATAATAGTTATTTGGACTATAAATTCTTTCATAGTATCATTAGTTGTAGTTTGGTTTCTAAAAAAATATGGGCTATTAAAAATTAAAAGAGTTAAAAAATTACATAAAAATTTTATTAAGGTATTGCTTTATAGATCTCGCCCTTTTTATTTAACTGCATTGATATTTAGTGTTAGTCAATATACCGATAGATTTTTACTTGGTATTTTTTATGCTTCAGAAGAAGTAGGTAAATATTTTTTTGTTGCTTCTTTAGCGTCTGTATTAAATTTGTTTGTGACTTATGCTGTATCAGTAATCTGGGGCCCTCGGGTAGTTAAATATTTTAAAATATTAAATAAAGAAGAATTTCGAGTTATTATGAAAAAGCTTCGATTTAGATACGCCAAGTGGATGATATTTGGTTTTGTGTGTGCGCTTATTTCATATTTTCCATTTATTAAAATTATAAATCTTGAAACTTATAATGAATTATATTTCGTATATGTAATATTACTTTTTGGCAATTTAATACAAATTACATCTGATTATTTTAATATGTATTTATATGCAGGTCAGCGAGATTGGATCATGTTTAGGATTGTAGTTAAAAATGCATTATTAAATTTGTTATTTATGTCAATTTTAGTGCCTTTTTATGGGGTTATGGGAGCTGCGATTGGTTTTTTAATTAGTCAAACTACTTTTTGTATGTTTAGAGTGAAAGCTGTCTATAATGAGGAACTATTATAAAAATGGATAAAGTTGGATTAATAGTACTTGAAAAACAATTTAAAAATAGTTTGGAGCATTTATTATTGAAAATCCAAAATAATATTCTTTTAGATTATGATAATTATTATAATAAAAACATATTATTACTTTTTTTAAGAAGGCGCTGTATTGCTAGAAACCTTAAAAAGAAAATTTTAGCTGAGTGGGATTTTTTTTTAAATTTAGATAAAATTATTATAAGTAATTCAGAGGGTTTTATTGCTCAAAACTTTATTTATTGGGTTCGGCATATCAACCCAGATATTGATATAATAAGCTTACAGCATGGTAAGTTTCGTATCGCCTCAAGTCATAGGTTAGCTCTACGGAAGATTGTTAATTTCTTAACATTTAATATTTCAGGTTTTTACCTTTTTGGTTTGGGATTTTTTAATAAAAATATAGATGAATATGTGGTTTATAATAGGCGGTACAAGAACTTACTTATTGAGAATTTTGGAGATCATGCAAAAAGCTATTTTGTATCGTCCTCATTTGTAAAAGGGAAAAATGCACTAAAGTCTTATAAAAAAGTTAATCATTCGGCTAATAGCACATTATTTCTCATGCAACCTCTTGCGGTCATTGGATATTGCAATATTGAATGTCAAAACAGAATTATAGATGATGTGATGACTTATTTAATAAAAAAATATAAAAATATCATTATCAAGCAGCACCCCTTTAATCAGAGTGATTATTTAATAAATAAATATGGTGAATATATTTTTACTGGTTCATTGGCTGAAATTTCACCAACTGTGAAATTTGTATACTCATTTTTTAGTGAAGCATTACATGAATTAGAACACGAAGATAGATATTGTTCAGCAATTATGCACAATGATATAAATATTAAATCTGATATCTATTTAGAGTTTCCGAATATTTTAAATTTAAGAAATGGAAAGCTTACACCTGTTATTATAGAAAATTCAACATTAGGAGAATACTTAGAAGATACTGATCTTGAATTAATAAATAAGAGATATTTTACCAATGCAGATTTTTAATATTGCAAATATATTAATTTTTACATCAATTTTATTAAATTATAAAATTGGAGAGATTTATCTATCTTATATGGTTGCATATTTTTCTGCAGGCTTATTGCTAATAAATGGATTTATCGTAAATACAAAAATAACCTCAAAAATCTATATATATTCATTATTTTTTTTACATATTATTTTTACTTCTTTAATAATAAAAGTCTGGTATTCAGATGGGCTAGAGTTTTATTTTCAAGAAACAATTAACTGGGCAATATATTCTAAAGCTTTTCTTATTTTCTTATTTTTTATACTTGGATTGCTGTATTTTAGAAATCAATTATTTATTTTTAATTATCTGAATTTACTATACGTATTTACAATATTATTTTGTTTGAGATTTTGGTTAGAGGGCATGACTATTATAACTTCTACTGATATAAAAAATATTGATAGTTTACGTTATTATCCTGCTTGGATAGGTGGTTGGAATACTATATCGTATTTCATTTCAATCTCAATACTTTACATTTTAACAATAAAAGGTTTGCAGAAAAAAAACACTTGGTTTGTGCTGGGTTTTCTTATGTTGACGTTAATCGCAACACAATCAAGAGGTGGTCTATATTTTTTAATAATTAGTTTGGTTGGCTTGCAGATCAGATATAGATTTTTCAAAATTTCAGCAAAATATTTTTTGATATCCCTTATTTGTATTATTTGCTTAAGTTTTTTACCTATATTTAAAGATATAATTATTGAACGCTTTTGGGGTGCATTTTTTGGTTTTGACCGTACTGATATCTCATATATGCAATTTGCCACAAGTGGAAGGACTGTTCAATGGTTAGACTTTTATGTAAAATTTTTTCTTCAAGATAATACATTTCAATATTATACAGGTTATGGTTTAGGGCATTATGGTTGGCAAAATAAATATGCAATAGAAACAAGTGTACATAACACTTTATTGCAATTTATTTATGATTTTGGGTTACCATTAGGTTTATCAATTTTCTTGTGCTTATCTTGGAAACTAATTTTTTTTAAAAAAACGGTTAATTATAAATTAAACGCATTTTTTTCAGGCCTAGGTATGATAACTTTTTTAACTTTACTAGTTCAAGATTTATTTTTTATCACACAATTAATACCTGTTGTGTCTATGTTAATGACTAATTTTTTTCAACAAAAATTAAAATAAAATGACATTATGTAAATTTCAAAAATTCTAGAACCCACCACCTTGGGATATCAGTTTTACACCTCGCAAAATAATTTTAAAATCTAATTTTATTAAATCCCAATTACTATATTTAATATAATTATCAATATATTCATATTCAAATTGAGGATCACCCATTTGAAGAGTGCCTTTGTTTATATGCCCTAAACCTAGTAAACCACCTTTTAATATTTTACGGGATATGTTACCTTGAGTTAAATCCCGTTCATAGTGCATTATTGAAATAGGTCTTGGGCCAACTAGACTCATATCGCCAATAAACACACTCCAAAATTGAGGCAATTCGTCTAAATAATATTTTTTCACAAATGATCCCATATAAGTCTGACTATTTTCGTTCCATTCGCTGGAGTATGCTAGCCAGTCATTTTTTTCTGCTAATTCTTTATTAATAAATTCATTTTTGATAAGCCTTATTTTGTATTTTCGGATTTTTTTTCCTTTGCTCATGGCATAATAGAAAAAAAACATTTTTCCACCATTCTCTTTAATAATAAGACCCTCTATTATAAAACCAATTTTTAACAAAAATAATACTGGAAGTGAGATCGTTAATAATATTGTTGAAAATAAAATGTCTATAGCTCTCTTGAAAAAGCGATCTTTTAATGGCTCTTCAATTTGAAATATGTGTTTATATTTGGCAATTAACTTTTTGCTTGGTGGCTTGTATGGAAATGCTTCACTCGGTTCTGATATCATATCACGAATTCCAATCATCTGGGTTTTGTTCTTTCCAATTAATCAATGCACTTTCTAGATTATATATATAATCGTAGCCTAATTCCTTCAAAACTTTTGAAGAAATAAAGTTTGATCTAACGAGCTTTTTTATTCTAACAAAGTGGAAAGGATGTTCTAATTTGAAGATACTCAAAAATACTGTTAGAAAATAACTTATTAAAAGAATGATGAAATAGGGAATACTAGGAATAAAAATTTTCTTTCCTAATACTTTTTTTATTCCCAATACATATTCTTGTATTTTGGGTGGGTTTTCTGAAACTGTATTGATTAAACGAACTGATCCAGTATGTGAAATTTTTCTTTCGATCAAAAATAAAATAATATTACATAATTCACCGATATAAATACTAGCCTTTTTGGTATCTTTATTTCCAGTAAATACAAAATAACCTTTACATATGGCCTTAATCATTCTGGTTACGTTTCCACCTTCACCTGGGCCATAAATTACTCCTGGCCTCAATATTGTAAGGTGTTTAATTTTAGATTCATTATTTTGCCATTTCTCATGTATTTTTTCTGCTACCAGTTTTGACGAGCCATAAGCAGTTTCAGGAACTGTTAATGAGTATTCATTCTTTTCTTGCTCTGAATTTCCGTAAGGCGAGATTGAGCTAGTAAAAATAATATTTTTGCATTTATTTTTATCAGCCCAGGATGTAATATTTTCTGCACCCTTTAAATTTGTTTCGAAGTATTCATTTGTAAAATGTCCTGGTTCACGATGTATTGCAGCACAATTAATGATAAGCTCAATTTTATAATTTTCTAAATTTAGATTAATTTCGTTTCTCACATCACAAGAATAAAAAATGATATTATTCTTATTCTCTAATAAACGTATTCTAAAGCTTGAATTTTTTTCTTCGAGAGTTTCAATATCACATAAGATTATTTTTTCATAATAGTGTGTTTTTTCAAACATTGAGGCTAAGTGAGTTCCAACAAAACCAGTACCACCAAAGATAACAACAGCATTAGTCATTTTTTTTCTCCAACTTGAAATAAATCTCTGAGACAGGAAATATCCAGCAAAAAAACCTTTCATAAATTCTTGGAAATAAGTTAATAATTTTTTCAAATCCAATTATTTTAAATGGGTTAAAGACAACTTTTCTTTTCCAAGAAGGAAAGCATTTGCGAAATGACATCTCACTGTTGATTAGCAAAAAATGTATATCCTGATTTATATACCGATACTTAGACCGAGTGTTATCTACAAAATAATTCATCGATCTATAACCTAAGTGAATTTTGTGTGTTGGATCTGTATTGAAGTTATCTGATGAAAAATGTGGTGCAATAATTTCAATTATCCCGCCAGATTTTAAAATTCTATTACATTCAGTTAGTACTTTTGATATGTCTTCCAAATGTGAAATTGAATGAGAGAAAATAATATGATCTGCTGAATTATTTTCAAAAGGCCATGGAAATTGGCCTAAGTTATGAACTATATCTACGCCAGATAATTCATATTGGTCAACGCCAATTGAACCTGGAATTTTAGATATTCCACAACCTATATCTAATACAATTTGCTCAGACATTATTATTAACTTTCTTTTTTCATTAATGATATAAATAGCTTTTCATATTTTTTTGCTATCAAATCCCAGTGGAATTCGGCACTAATATTCTTTGCATTTGTTGATTTAATATTTAGCTGATCTTCAGAATTTAAAGCTTCTAGCATAGTTTCTGCAAGACTTGCAGCAGTATTTTTTTTTGTTATGTATCCGGTTGATCCTGAAAATAGTAATTCTTTATCAATTCCATCCGGGTGATCAAATATGATTATTGGTGTTCCGGCTGCATATGATTCTAAAAGTGTAATGCTGCCACCACCCTCTTTAGTAGATGGGTTTATATTAATTTTACTATTACTAACAACATTCATAACATCTATATCGTTCTCTAAGGCGCCTAAGAATTCAATCTGATGTACCAAATTTTCTTTGGTTATTATTTTTCGTAAATTTGAAAATTCTGGACCACTCCCAATGATAACGCCATTCAAAGAAATATTATGTTTTATTTTGATTAATTTTACAGCATGTAAAATTAAATCAACATTTTTATGATTTTTCAAACGTCCTACAAAAACAAAATCATATTTTTTATTTTTTACAGTTCTTGTGTTTAAATCTTGGTTTGAACTGATTCCATTATGTATAAGAGATATATTCGGCGATTTGGTAATATGCTTACATTTCAAATATCCTGTATGTGATATTGTAATAATATGCCCTATCTTTGATATTATGTTTAGAATATACTTTTCAATATACATCCCAAATATGCCTAATGTTTTTGAATAGTTTAACCATGATTTGCCCCATATCTCCCACCAGTCAACAACTATCCTGGAGTTGCTAAAGGATTTTGGAATAAAATACCAATAAATCAAATGGAGCATTGGCCATTGACCTGACCATACTATGTCATATTTTTTGTAATTGATTTTTTTTGAACGCAAACTTAATACAAATTCAATCGGTTCAAGCTTTCGCCTACTTCCGCTTTTATTATAAAGCCCCCTAAAGCCACTAATCCCAATATATTTTATACCAGCGTGCTCCGCCTCATTCAACTTGTCCCATGTTTTAAAACAAACCCAGTCTATTTCATGACCTGATTTGGCTAATCTAGTTGCCACCTCATATAATCGGCGTTGTCCTCCTCCAATTACATGGGGATAAGAAACATCATAAACTATAAGAATTTTCATAATTACTCGTAAAGTTATTTGTATTTTGTAACAATATTTTTCACCGCATTTGAAACTCTTAGAATTTCATCTTCAGTAGTCCCCATACCTGATGGTAGATATAGACCTCTGTTAACCAGATATTCAGCATTTGGATGACATTCGTTTTTAAAAAGTCCCATTTTTAAAAAAACAGGTTGTTTATGTATTGGCCAGAAAAAAGGACGTGAGCCTATTTTTTTTGAATTTAGTTCTGAAATAAATGTCTTTGCATCACATTTAATTTTAGGCCCCAATATAATGGGGTATACCCAAAAATTATTTTCTGCATATTCAGTAGAAATTAATGGAAGGACAATTTCTGGTATATCAGATAGTAATTCTGTATATTTTTTTCCAAGGTTTCTTTTTAAGGTTTTGAAATTTTTCATTTGTTCAATTTGTGCAAGCCCAACTGCAGCTTGCAAATTGGACATTCTAAAATTCCAACCCATGTGGTCATGAGAGAAGCGCTGTTCTTGATTAAAGCATAAGTTTTTATAATAATTAATCTTGTTAATTATTTCTTTGTCGTCGGAGACTACCATCCCTCCTTCACCAGTTGTAATGTGCTTATTTGCATAAAAGCTAAATATGCTAAGATGCCCGAATGATCCACATGGTTTATTATTATAAAACTGCCCATGCATCTCTGCAGCATCTTCAATGAGATATAAATTATATTTTTCACAGAGGCTTATTATTTTATCCATTTCAACTGGAAGGCCAAATATATGAACTGCCATTATTGCTTTTGTTTTAGCAGTAATTTTTGCTTCAATTTGGCTATAATCGATATTGAACGTTTTTCTATCACAGTCCACTACAATAGGGACTCCACCACCACGTACGATTGGTAAAGCACAAGATATAATAGTATTTGTTGGCATAATTATTTCATCGCCAGGCATCATTTCAATTGCTGAAAATGCAAGCTCCAATGCTGCCGTACCATTGCAAACTGCTGCACCATATTTTCTGTCAACTAATTTACTAAATTCTTTTTCAAACTTACCCACAAATGGTCCATCTGATGAAATCCAACCAGTATCGATGCATTCATTTAAGTATTTTTTTTCATTTCCGTTAAGTAAAGGTCTATTTACAGGAATAAAGCTATTTTTATTCATTATTAGTCAACATCGTTTTGTCCATTTCACCCAAATAAGGGCCTTGTTTTACTTCTACCATTTGACAGTCTTCTAATATTTCGAAACCATGAGCTCCAGTGATCAATAATATTACATCGCCAGTCTTCAAGATGACTGATTTATCAATTTTTTTCATCTTATTATAAAAATTTACTTTAACTTTTCCAAATCGTATGAACAATACTTCTGATGTTGTGTTAATCTGTCTTTCAACAATATTATGTATGTGGGGTTGAATAACATACCCCTTGGGTCGTTCCATTGCACCCAGTTGCATTTGGTCTTTGTCGCTTGTGAAAAATTTAATACCATCCTGTCTATAACCCGAGTGAATTATAAAAGCCACAGTTTCATTTTCTACATTAATTTTTTTTAACATTTTTATTTATAATTTCTTTTCTAATTATTTTTAAAACTTCATAATTTAGAATTTGATTTCTGAGATTATATTTAGGTTTAATCCATCCGAGATGTTTATATTATTTAAACTAATATTTTGATATCCTAGCTTACTTGATATTGATACATTATTTTTTTCCCAACTTATCCCAATATAATTTGACCAGCCCTGTTGTCTTGAGGATGAAAGCCGATGGCCAAACATTTCAGCATCATTTATTAATAGATTTTTAATAGAAAAATTTATTTTTGTGTTTTTTGTGAGGGGGCTGCTACCCCAAAGCTCTATCGATTTACCATGTGTATCAATGGGAGCAGCCAATACTTTATCGTAGTTTGTATAATTATAAAATGCATTATTATATGCACTATTTGGCCCACAATACCCAGTTGTTGAAAAATATGTTCTTGTATCTACTACTTCTATACCAAGTCTAGCTTTTGCATTTCTATTAGGTTTTGTTAGCTCTAAACCTAATAAATAAATAAAGCAGGAAGGTAGACTGTTTGCCTCGTCTTCTCCTAATAATTGAAAATAAGATCTTATAGGCATAATATTTTCAGGTACTGAGTATGACAATCCTATTCCTGCGACGCTGTTAATATCTGCATTAGGCCCTTCATTCGTATTTAAAAAAGGAGACAATATAAAATTTTTAGTATTTCTATAACTTTTTTCACCCAATTGTGAGATTTTTATAAATTCTAAATCCAATGAGTTTGATGGAGAAAATATTACCCGTGTACCAAAAAGAATGGATTCATTGGGTGTGAGTGTGTTTTTTACTTTTGAATTAAAAATTTCAATAGATGACTTTGGCATCCACGCAAGATATTTATTTCTTGATTCTTTTTCATTTCTAATTTTCAAAAATATTGAGTCAGTTGGCCTAGCGTTTTCTGATAAAAATAGTGATGTTCTAGGAGAAAAAGACCAGTTTCTAGAAATTTTTCCCAAACCAAGTTTAACATTTTTATAATTAAATGTGATATGACTATCATCAAATATTAAGTTTTTATTTTTCTTAACTACAAACTTCGTATCAAAATACTTATTTGTATAGTCTACATTTATGCCAATGGAATTATCACTTTTAATTTGGTATTTGTGATCTTCGAAGTTAGGTTTACTGTTCCAACTTGTAAAAATGGTTTTCTTTAAATGATTTTGATCAGCATATAATATTTGAGGTAAAAAAAATAATAATGAATATAGTGTTATTAAATAAAATTGCATGTGGGCAAAAAATCTTTTCATGAAATCACAACAATAACTATCATTGCGGGTAAATTATATATAAGTATCATTATGATCACATATTAAACATTGAAAATAAAGTCATCTTTATGAAAAATAAAAATAAAAATAAAATTAATACTCAAAAAGTTTCAGGTGGAAAAATATTCTGGCTTTTCAAACGAGTTTTTGACATATTTGCAAGTCTGGCCTTATTGCCAGTTATGGCTTTGGTGACACTTTTAGTGCTCATTCTTAATAATACCTATAATCCGGGACCAATTTTTTTTATACAAAAAAGAATGGGATTAAACTGCCTGCCTTTTAAAGCAATAAAGTTTAGGACAATGAAACCAGTAGATGAAATTTATAGAAAATATAATGATCCATTAGAAAAAAATAGAATTACTAAATTAGGAAATATTTTGCGAAAAAGTAGAGTTGATGAGCTGCCCCAGATAATCAACGTAATAAAAGGTGATATGAGCTTGATTGGGCCAAGACCAGATTATTATGAACATGCACTCATTTTTTGTGATTCAATAGAAAATTATTGTGACCGCCATGTTATTAGGCCGGGAATATCTGGACTAGCTCAAATTAGGCTAGGTTATGCTGAGGGATTAGATGCAACACGTGAAAAAGTTAATGTTGATTTAAAATATATAGAAAATGTAGGATTTGTTTGTGATACAAAAATTGTTTTGAATACATTAATTGTTATTTGTAGAGGATTAGGCCTTTAATGACTAATTTATTTTTGAATACCTAGCAAATTAACCGACTATGCGTGTAAGTTTTAATAATTATGTGACTTAATCGAATTATTTATATTTAACTATCCAAACATTTAACAGCTATGGATAATTAGATTAACTATTAATAAATAGTCATTTATATTTAGTATAAATTTGCAAAAGGTATTTTAAGTATTTTTTTAGGGTTGTGTATTTTTGCAAAACCTGTGATTTTTTGTTATTGTTGATTTTATTTTATGACCCTGGGTGGATTCGAACCACCAACCTGTCCCTTAGGAAAACAATGGTCTATCCGATTTCTACTTAAAATCAATAAGTTACAGCCACCCTTTAAAACTTGTACATGGTTTGTATATATTCAAGCTTATAATTCGTGTCTTAAAAATACTTTTTGTTGTAAAGTTAACTAAGTTTATAATATTAATCCTAACACGTTTTAATATTTAAAAACATTACCTAATTGTCTAGCGTCCGAAGCGATACCTTCTAAAACTGAACCTGTGCCGTTTAGTGTTCCATTAACTGTTCCACAGGAACAAAGTATGGAATTTAAGATTAACACAATTAATAATTTTATTTTCATATTACATTCCTAACAGATCGACTGTTTATAAGATTAACTTATAAAATCTATTTTATTATATCAAACTATATTTCTGCAAACATACTCTTGAAATAGAGTGAATACTAACCAAATTTTATATCTTATTTTTGTACATGATTTGTAAACGGTATTTTGGGTGTTTTTTAGGGGTTGTGTATTTTTGTAAAACCTGTAATATATTGATATTGTTGATTTTATTTGGTGACCCTGGGTGGATTCGAACCACCAACCTGCCCCTTAGGAGGGGGCTGCTCTATCCAGTTGAGCCACAGAGCCACTTATATATTCTACTGAAACTAATACGTCTTGAAAAGATGAAAACCTTGTGATGTTTATAATACTAACGTAAAATTTTAAGATGAATTTTGACAATGAAATAAAAAACCAATTACAAAATTATCTGCTCATGCAGGGAATACTATCAAATCAAACTGTATGGCATGCCCAAACTGGGGGGCAAACAAATAAAGTATGGCGGCTTAAAGGCGAAAAGGATTTAATTTGTAAGCTGTATTTAGAAACAAAAACTAATCCACTTTTTAATAATAATCCAGAAGCGGAGTATAGTTGTCTGCTTTGGCTTGAGGGTTCTGATATTGCGCCAAAGCCCTATAAGTATTTAAAAACACCTTTTGGTGAAGTTCTTTTATATAATTATATTAAAGGACAGACATGGTCTCATGATGTAGAGACTGTATCAGAATTGTTAACTCAAATTCGCAAACATAAATACCCAAAAAGATTGCGAATTCTGTCAAATTTGCCATCAGACATTAAACAAACTGGGTTTGAAATAATTAACAGGCTAAACAATTATCATAAAAATAAATTAATCAAGATATGTCCAGATGTATCAATTTCAGATATTGAGCCTGTATTATTACATACTGATGTTGTGCCGGGTAACTTGATATTAGGTGATAAAGGGTTGCGACTTATTGATTGGCAATGCCCTGCTATTGGTGACCCAATTGTAGATATTGTGATGTTTCTTTCTCCCGGAATGCATAAAATTTATGGCTCAGGAAAACTTTCTATGAAAGATCATGAAAATTTTCTAATGAACCTTACACCCAAATTGCGAAGTCGGTATAATATACTTGGGCCCCTTTATCACTGGCGATTGGCTGCATATTGTTTTTGGAAGGCCGAGCAAGGGTTTGTAGAGTATGAAAATGCTGCGTTAGCAGAAATAGGTCTACTAAAAATGATTTAGTATAATAAGGATTAATGCAGTTGAAGCACTTCCAATTAGAGCCCAAGTAAGTTTACTTTTAACACTATTCTTTTTGTGGTTCATTTTATTTTTGATGTCAGTGGTTAAAAGATTTTCCAGTAAGCTTGGTAGTTTTGGTCCAAAATGTGAAAGTGTTTGTGCTGTTTTTATCAAATCTTTTATCAATGCCTTTGGTCCAAGATTATTTTTAATATAATTCTCAACCTCAGGTCTTGCTGCTTCCCAAATATCTAGTGAGGCTGGATTTAATGATCTCGAAACGCCTTCAACAACAACCATTGTGCGTTGAAGAAGAATAAGCTCTGTCCGTGTTTCCATGCCAAATCTTTCAGTGACGTCAAACAAATGTGAAAGAAGTTTAGCCATGGATATATTCTCAGCGTTTTGACCAAAAATTGGTTCTCCGACCGATCTTAGTGCTTGGGCAAATAAATTTACATCTTGATCTGAGGATATATATCCTGCCTCAAAGTGAACTTCTGCTACGCGCTTGTAATCTTTTTTTATAAATCCCATTAATATTTCCGCATAAACGCGACGAGTATATTCATCAATTCGACCCATTATGCCAAAATCAAATATAACTAATTCACCTTTAGAATTTAACTTTAAATTTCCTTGATGCATGTCACCATGAAAAAAACCATCTCGCAGTGCATGTCTTAAAAACATTGATAAAATACGAGTGGACAGCTCTTCCATATCAGTTTTTGAATTCTTTAAAGCTTCTAAATCAGCTAATGGAATTCCATCAACCCAATCAAGTGTCATGACTCTTCTGCCAGATGTTTCCCAATGAATGTTTGGAATACATAGAAGTGCATCACCTTTTGTATTTGCTGAAAATTCAGATGCTGCTGAAGCTTCTAGTCTTAAATCTAATTCACCTTGCACAACTGAGTCAAAATGCTCGATGACTTCAAGTGGCCTTAAGCGACGAGATTTAGGGGATAATAGTTCAATTATATTTGCCGCTAGATAAAATGCATCGATATCTTTTCTAAAAGCTTTTTCTATACCTGGCCGTAAAACTTTGATCGCGACTGTTTGACCAGTAGATTTAAGAACTGCTTTGTGGACTTGCGCAATGGAAGCAGCAGCTATTGGTTCTGAGATATTTTCGAATACCTCATTAATAGAAATTTCTAAATCTCTTTCTATCTCTAACAATGCTAGATCCCTAGAAAATGGAGGCAAGCTTTCTTGCAGTACGCACAATTGTTTTGCTAGCTCAGCGCCTATTACATCAGGTCGAGTAGATAATATTTGACCAAATTTAATATATGCAGGCCCCAGAGCTGTTAGGGCTCTTACTATTGGAGGAAATTGTGTATCACCCTTTAAGCCCAATAATTTAAAGGGTTTGCCAATAATTCGAATGGTAAACTTCAATAAAGGCGATAAATCATGCTTATCTAAAATAATTTGTATCGCCCCAGTACGTTCAAATGTAGCACCAGTTCGAATAAGTCGCCATATGTTGTGTGGTCCGTGCATGTTAAATTTTCCACCCAGAGTGTAAACACGCAACACCCATTGATAAATTACGATATTTAGCGTTACTGAACCCTGCACTATTTACCATTTTTAAGAATTTTTCTTGATTTGGAAATTTTCTTATACTTTCAACAAGATATTGATAACTTTCAGAATCATTAGCAATAATCTTTCCCATTGGAGGAATAATATTAAAAGAGTATCTATCGTAAGCCCATTGCATTGATGGGTTGGGAATTTGGCTAAATTCCAGTACCATTAAACGACCTCCTGGTCGTAAAACTCTGTATGCCTCGCTTAAAGCTTTTTCAGGTCGTGTTACATTTCTTATGCCAAACGATATTGTATAAACATCGAATGAATTGTCTTTAAATGGAAGGCACATAGCATCACCACAAACCCAATCTATGTGATTTTCTATTTTTTCAGCCTCTGACCTTAACTGTCCCTCATCCAACATACTTTGTGTCATATCAAAGACCGTAGCATGTGCAGTGGGTGCCCTCTTTAAAAAGCGAAATGAAATGTCACCTGTACCTCCCGCAACATCAAGTAGTTTCTGATTTGGCTGAGGGGATAGCCAGTCCATCATACTATTTTTCCAAATACGGTGAATTCCAAAAGACATTACATCATTCATAACGTCATATTTTGAAGCAACTGATGAAAAAACTCCACGCACCATCTGAGCCTTGTCTTTTTCGTTTACTTCCTTAAAGCCAAAATGTGTTTTTTTAGTCTGCGATGTCATAGTATTTACCTTGATTTATAATCCTTATACGAACTAATTGCAAAAGTGGAAATGCGGCACCTTCGCAAATGCATAATTTAAGAAACTTGCTACAAATAAAAAATATATTTGATATGGTTTTCTATTTTTAATTTCAGTGGAATAATATAAGTAATTTAGGAACACTTTAAATGAAGAATTCGAACAAGGAAACAATATGAAACGTGCACTCATAACAGGTATTACTGGCCAAGATGGTTCATATTTAACTGAATTTCTATTAGATAAAGGCTATGAAGTTCATGGGATAAAGCGCCGATCTTCATCATTTAACACACAAAGATTAGATCATTTATACCAAGACCCGCATATTGAGAATGTAAACTTAAAGTTACATTATGGGGATTTAACAGATTCTTCAAATTTAACGCGGATCATAAAAGATATAGAGCCTCATGAAGTTTATAACTTAGGTGCACAATCTCACGTCGCAGTTTCCTTTGATTCCCCTGAATATACTGCAGATGTAGATGCTATGGGGACGCTTAGAATGCTTGAAGCAATTCGTTTACTAAATCTTGAAAATAAAACACGATTTTATCAAGCATCAACATCTGAATTATATGGTTTGGTGCAAGAAACACCTCAACGCGAAACCACACCATTTTATCCACGTTCACCTTATGCGGTTGCTAAAATGTATGCATATTGGATCGCAGTTAATTACCGCGAGAGTTATGGAATGTATGCGTGTAATGGAATTCTATTTAATCATGAATCACCGCGCCGTGGAGAGACTTTTGTTACACGTAAAATTACACGAGGTTTGTCTAATATAGCGCTTGGAATTGAGAGCTGTTTATATATGGGTAATATAGATGCTTTGCGAGACTGGGGGCATGCAAAAGATTACGTCAGAATGCAGTGGATGATGCTTCAGGAAGATACACCAGATGATTTTGTTATTGCAACGGGCAAGCAATACTCTGTTCGTGAGTTCATTAAATGGAGTGCGAGAGAACTTGGTTTAGAAATTTCTTTTTCAGGCAATGGTATTGATGAAATCGCAACAATAGAAAATATTGATGGTGATCTCGCTCCAGCATTAAAAGTCGGAGATGTAATAATGAAAATTGATCCAAGATATTTTAGACCAGCTGAAGTTGAAACATTGTTGGGCGATCCGTCAAAAGCAAAAAATAAGTTAGGTTGGGTTCCAGAAATCACTGCACAAGAAATGTGTGCTGAAATGGTTGCAGAGGATTACAAAGCAGCCAAAAGAGTGTCTCTTTTAAAAGACCATGGCCTAGAGTTACCAATATCATTGGAAGGTTAGAATGTCTTATAATATTTCAGGAAAGAAAATCTGGGTCGCAGGTCATCGAGGTATGGTTGGTTCTGCAGTTTGTCGCCAATTAGAAAACGAAGACTGTTATATAATTAAAGCTGACCGTGATGAGGTAAATCTTGTTATCCAAGCTGAAGTTAATGACTGGATGAATACCGTCAAACCTGATGTGATAGTTTTAGCAGCAGGTAAAGTTGGTGGCATCGAAGCTAATAATAACTTTCCTGTTGATTTTTTATATGAAAACTTAATGATTGAGGCAAATATTATACATGCTGCCCATTTGAACAACGTAGAACGCCTGCTGTTTTTAGGATCTTCGTGTATTTATCCAAGATTAGCTGATCAACCTATCAAAGAAAATAGTTTATTATCCGGTGCTCTAGAGCCGACAAACGAATGGTACGCTATAGCAAAAATTACAGGCATTAAATTGATTCAGGCTTATAGAAAGCAATATGGGTATGATTGGATTTCTGCGATGCCAACAAACTTATATGGCCCAGGGGATAATTATGACTTAAATAGTTCTCATGTTCTTCCGGCACTATTGCGGAAATTTCATGAGGCTAAGGTTTCAGAAAGTTCAGAAGTAACGGTTTGGGGAAGTGGAACAGCTCTAAGAGAGTTTATGCATTGTGATGATTTAGCAGATGCACTTTTATTTATATTAAAAAATTATTCAGGTTATGAGCATATAAATGTGGGTTCAGGTGTTGAGGTATCTATTCTTGAGTTAGTTGAAGTCATTGCAAAAGTAGTTGGCTATGACGCTAAAATAGTTTGGGATAAAACTAAGCCAGATGGAACTCCGAAAAAATTAATGGATAGTTCAAATTTACATGAACTTGGCTGGAAAAATGATAGATCATTATTTGAAGGAATAAGTCATACATATGAAAATTGGTTAAGTGAATAATTAACTGTAATTTTGTTGTTTATCCTTTTGGACCCTGTCCTCTAGAATAGACATCATCATATCTAAAAATGTCGTCTTCACCAAAGTATGTACCTGTCTGAACTTCGATTAATTCCATTGGGTTTTCTCCAGGATTGCGCATTCGGTGAATAGCGCCAAGAGGAATGTAAACAGACTGATTTTCGCTGACGAGTTTCACCTCTTCGCCTATTGTTACTTCTGCCACACCAGAAACAACGATCCAGT
>Ga0206126_10000726_pt1 | contig 43163 bp, 34 predicted proteins | sample Helgoland_Spring_5_FD_148621 | JGI IMG/M metagenome (GOLD analysis project Ga0206126, IMG submission 148621) | Pelagic subsurface seawater microbial communities from Kabeltonne, Helgoland, North Sea - Helgoland_Spring_Bloom_20160412_1 | ecosystem: Environmental > Aquatic > Marine > Epipelagic ...
TTGAGCCTTAACTTTCACTTTTTCTTAATTCTTACTAGTTTCACTTATCGCTCTCCGCGAACTCTGCGGTTTAAACTCACGCAACCTAAGCCACTCTCACTTTCACCATCACTTCGCGCGAAGCGCGTCACTACTCCAGTATGGAATACGAAGCAGTCATCGGACTTGAAATTCACGTGCAGGTTAAAACCCGCACCAAAATGTTTACCGCCGCGCCGTATAACTATGGTGCTGCGCCCAATACGCTAACCGACGCCGTGGTGCTTGGCTTGCCCGGCACGCTGCCAGTGCTCAACCATTTCGCCATCGAGCAGTGCGCTAAGCTTGGTCGGATGCTCGGTTGCGAGATCGCCGCAGTCTGCAAGTGGGATCGTAAAAACTATTTTTATCCGGACTCGCCAAAAAACTACCAGCTCACGCAAAACGAAGAACCGCTTTGCATCGGTGGTAAGGTCGAGATCGAGCTCCCTGGTCCGTCGCGCAATGTCGAAGGCGACCACCTCTGGGTGCAGCTCAATCGTATTCACCTCGAAGAAGACCCGGGCAAGCTCACACACGAGGCCTTCGATACCGTAATCGATTTCAACCGTGCTGGCGTGCCACTCGCCGAGATCGTGACCGAGCCCGACATGAGCTCGTCCACCGAGGCAGTCGCGTTTCTCAACTGCCTGCGTAACATGATTATCTATGCCGGTATTTCCGACTGTGATATGGAGAAGGGGCAAATGCGTTGCGACGCCAACGTATCGATTCGCCCAGTCGGTTCCGATAAGCTCGGCACCCGCACTGAGATGAAGAACCTCAACTCCATGTCCAATGTCAAGGCATCGATCGAATACGAGATTTCACGTCAGACTGATATTCTGGAAGAGGGTGGCAAGATCACGCAAGAGACCCGCCGCTGGGATGTGGATAAAGCCATTAGCTTCTCGCTCCGCAGTAAGGAAGAGGCGCACGACTACCGGTATTTTCCAGATCCTGATCTGATGCCCGTGCGGATGGACCGCGCCCGCGTGGCTGAACTCGAAGCCGAACTGCCGGAGCGTCCATTGGACAAACAGCGCCGCTACCAAGAAGAGCTTGGTCTGCCGTTTACCATCACATCCGTGCTCTGCCAAGATCGCGAGCTCAGTGAATTCTTTGAAGCCGCTCTGGAGACGCACAACGCGCCCAAGGCGATCGCCAACTATATCACCAACGATTTACTTCGCGAACTTTCTGCCGTCTCCGACCACGGTGAATCGGCACACTCTGTCAGCCAATCAAAGCTTACGCCCGCGCACATCGCGACGCTCGTTAAGATCATCGACGAAGGGGTGATTTCCAAGCAGATCGGTAAGGAAGTCTTTACGGACATGTTCGCCACCGGCGACATGCCCGACGCCATCGTCGAGAAAAAAGGCCTCAAGCAAAGTAACGACACCGGCGAGATCGAAGCCCTCTGCCGCGAAGCTATCGCTGGCAACGCGAAGGCAGTCGGTCAATATAAAGACGGCAATGAGAAGGCGCTGAATGCCTTAAAGGGACCCGTGATGAAAGCTACTAAAGGTAAGGCAAATCCTGCGATGCTGGATCAGCTATTAAAACAGCTGATTGATGCTGGGTAGTATGCTTTAGGCTATACATAAATCGAATGCAATAGTCCTATTAAAATGCCTATAATCGCCACTTGCCGTGTGGCTAATTGCTAGCAGGAACGGCATCTGCGGTGATTTGGGTTTTTAAATGGTCGAGTAGTTGGTTGAATTCATGCGATAACGCATTTTCGTTAATCAAAACTGACATCTCGTCCAGTATCCTGTTTATATTTGTATTATTTTGCATGCATGCCAGGCCCCGCAACTTGTGCAGGCTGCTACGTATTGCACTCAGTTCTTTCCGCTCAATATGCTGAGTTAGTTGCTCTAGACCTAGGCTGAACGATTGCTGGTAGCGTTTATTTAGCAACGTAATCTTAGTGGCATCGTCCCCTCCCAGATAATCTAGCAACCCGCGTTGAGGCGTACACGAGTTATATTCTTCCGAGTTAAAAATAATGCCTATTTTATTAGCCGTAAGAGGTTTTTCGATGAAGTGATGAAACCCTGAACTTAGACATTTTTTTGCAGTTTCTGAATCGGTTAAAGCACTATACGCGATAAACGTGGGTGGGTTGACCGTGGATGTTAGAAAATACTCTTGGACAACTTCTATACCATTCATGAGAGGCATATTAATATCTAATATAACCACATCGAATTTTTCAGATTGTAGTTTCTCAAGTGCTTGTTTGCCATTACAAGCCTCTATCACTGTCGCTCCCATTTTCTCGAGTAAAATGCGATAGGCGTAGCGATTGAAGTCCATATCATCCGCAAGCAACACCAACTTTTGGTCAAAGATTAGCTGGGTTTTATTGCTGAGGGTTTTCTCATTAATGGCGGCCCCTAATTTGAAGGGCAGTGTCAGTTCGAAAACGCTGCCACTTTTAGTTTCGGACTCCTTGAGATTAAGCGTGCCATTTAGGGTTTGCGCAATCCTTCGAGAGATCGGAAGCCCCATCCCAGAACCGGGCTGACTATTCTCATTCACTGCAAGGCGTGTTGATGGGTGGAATATTAAGTCCTGTTGGATTATTGGAATTCCTGGGCCAGTATCTTTAATGCTAAAAGTTGCAGTGATATTTTTTTCATTCTGCTGATAGCTCAATTCTAAGTTCACAGACCCGCTGTCGGTGTACTTAATCGCATTGGATATTAGGTTAATGAGAATCTGTCTGAGTGGTGTAACTGCTCCAATCCAATTATTCGATACTTCTGTTAGATCGCAACTCAACTGCAAGCCCTTGCTTTCGGCTTGGTGAGAATGCATCGCTATTAAACTTTTAATAATGGTGTTCACATCAAACGGTTCTTCAGTGCAATGATAGATTCCTGCTTCGAGGCTGCTGTAATCTAACGTAGGTATAATTAATTGCTCTAGGTGCTGCTTGCAGGAAATGAGGTAATTGATCAGTTCGGCTTGAGTATCAGTTAAGTCTTTCTCTTCCGCTAGTAGTTGCGAGATGTTGATTATACCATTTAGAGGATTTCGAATCTCGTGGCTGAAGCTGGTTAAGAAATTTTGCTTTTCTATGTTTGCTTTTTCTAATTGTTCATTGCGCTGTTCCAATTCGATACTGCGGAGCTCAACGATTGCTTCTAATTCCTTGGTTCGAAAATGAATCCCTATTTGTGCACCCAGAGTAAATAAAACCGTAGTTGTTTCATTGTCCCATTTCTGCTGGTTCTTAAGAGGCCCGAGTAAGATGAGGCCATAAAGTTGCTGATTTGAAGAAATCGGAATAATGACCGAAACATTCAATGCATTGCGTAGGTCAACTAAGCTTAGATAGACTGCCGGATCGATACTCTTAGTTACTTTGTTAATGTTTAGGGGTATAGCTCTCTTAGAAAGCGACACTATTAGTGGATCATTAGCAGCAATCTCACGAACTGCCTTTAAATTCGGGAACCTGCCATTCTTAGCAAGGATGCGATAAGGTTGACCTTCGTTTTCTCTTGTAAAAATGGCTATATTTCGAGTTGGAAGTGATCGCTTAATTACTTTTGCAATTAGGTTAATCAGCGACTGATTGTCATTAGACTCAGTAAACTTAGTGGGCAGATCTTTTAACTGAGTTAAACCAATTGTTGGTTCATTTAGAAATACAGCTTCTAGTACGCGTTCGACCTGAAGTTTAATGGCGGAGACGATCCATGAAGCTAAAACAATCACTAGGAATGCGCCGATGCCATGAATCCAGATCGATTCGGGTGAGAGGGGGGTATTGAGCGTGCTGAAATGATGGGTTATAACCAGTAGGTAAACAAAACTTGCGGTAGCGCACAGGATTAGCTGAAATATTTTTTTATATAATTGGATGCGCACAGTAAAAAAATCTGAGTATAGTCCTTGGGTTAGAAGTACTAAGGAAAAACAAAGAAAAACATTTCCATAAGGTTGCACAGGGATGTTAAACCAGAGTGGAAAGTTCGTGGCGCCACCAATGCATCCTGTAATCCATATAAATAGTATGAAAAGATTTTTTGTCGCACGGTTGCCTAGATGCTCTCTCCATCCGCGAACGAATAACTTGGCGCTTAAGAATAAATAGCCGAAGAAGTAAGTGAGGTATAACCAAGTTAATGGCCCTGCTTCTGGCCAATAACGGTGCCCAAATTTAGGCTTAACCCCCTGCATGATTAATCCTGTAGGCAGCATCAGGCATAAAATAAGTGCTCCGAGGTAGCCATATTTTAGAGCTCTGTTTGATTTTTTACCTGATAATATAATCGAAAAATGATATGCTGTAATCGGCATAAAGATCGATGCGCCTGTCAATAACCGACAAAAGTAATCCGCTTGAATTTCACTACTAGAGATGCGCCATAAAAAATAACCGAACGACCATATCGCTATTGATACCAAAAGATTTACATAATACTTACTGTGTAATTCATTAGTTTTAGCTGCATAAATAGCTGTTGCATAAAAAAAAGCCGTCAAAAAAGTCAGTAGTGACGATAGGATAAGATATGTATTCACTTTACGGTTTCGGTATAGTTACTGCTCAAAGATTTTAAGGTAATATCAAGGAAACCCAATTCGGATCAAATAAACAATGCCAATAGGAACCTATTTGGTGGCAGATGACTTGTAGGTCGATTAAACCTATAGCCGAGTGCGATGAAAAATCACCAGCAGCAGTGAATCAGGTTTTACTATGATGCTAGCGGATTGTTTGTTGTATGGTTTGGTTCTTGCCGAGTAGTTGCCAATCATTCGGCGATAACGGGGCGGTGGCCTGAGTCTATTAGTAGGCGTAGAACTCTCTTCGCTCAGGTACATAGTAACTGCACCTGAGTAAGCATGGAGCCTCTGCGCCGTGCACGAAGTGGGCGTGAGTATGACCCCACCGATCACAATTTGATAAAATAGAGTAAGTTCAATTAGTGGGATAAGATTATTGAAATGTGGATAATTTAGACTTTCCTATTTGCGATGTCGTAGCGATTGATCGTATTAATCGATTGGCATGGGCTGTTTCTGTAACCTTTGAAGAAATTGTGGCAAAACGGGCTCACAAGGTTCAGGCGGCATCATTTCGATGCGACGGTCACTTAATGCCGAAGGGTTTTCGTCTATGTCGCGCACGTGCGAACGGTCGAGGCACGAAACATCACAAGCACTTGCGTAAGGATTAGATATGGATTCAAATAATATAACGCGCTACACCAATGGGCTAGAGCCAGATTTACCGCTTTTGGCAGTTGATCTAGGCTACAGTGCACGATCAAAGTCTTGCGGTGTGGCTTGGGCGGGTGGTGCTGTGGTTCAGTCATTTGAGTTTGGTGAGTGCATTGAAGCAGTTGCACAGCAGCTTTCTAGGGAGGGGCGACATACGCTGATTCTTGAGGCGGTACTATCCACTTATCATTCGCCCCAAGGAAACCCGACGATTCGTGGTGAGTTTGAGAAAGGCCGTGGTTGGTATCATGGCCCAGGTGTTAGCACCTTTGCAGCTGCGCTTCGCTTTGTGGGCGAGTTGCATCGAGTCTTACCGAAAGACCTGCGACCGATTCCCTTGGTTGAGGGTTTTTTAAGTTATAAGCCAGTGCGCACTGCGCATTCTGAAGATGCGCGGCGTTTGCTTGTGGAATTTGATCAAGCTGAGCGCTTTGAAGCGCTTTCAGGTAGTGAGCCGATTTGCGACTTGTTCGATGGTGTGCCGCAGATACGTCGTTACAATAAGCCTGCCTGAGTTTCGCCCTGCTCGGAAGTCGCGTACCTAAAAGGGCAACTGCAGTGATCGCAGTCTTTTGGGGTGTTGTTGGATGAGTGCGTCTTCAGCAATTATCTTTCGATCAAGTTTGATCTGCCATGGGCGGCTCGTTTGATGGTAATTTAAAATTACCTGTCTTGAGTGTTCCGAGGAAATCGATGTATAATCGAAACTATGAGAGCATATCTAGGTATTGATGGTGGTGGCACGCACACGCGCAGTCTTCTTATTTCGGAGACTGGCAATATTCTTGGACGTGCTGTTGTTGGTCCGTCAAATGTTCAACAAATAAGCAGTCAGGCGCTTCGGAGTACTCTTCAGCAATTGTTGAATCTGACATTTATAAATTTACCCGATGAGATTGAGAGCATCGCTTCGTGCTTTGGCCTTGCAGGTGCTGCTTCTGCTCACAACAAAGAGGACATTCACGCCACCTTAGGCAGCTTGATACCAGTACCATCTGAGCCTCCGAAACTGACTTCTGATGCGCACATCGCATTGGTTGGGGCCCTTGGTGATTGCCCAGGGCTAATGCTAGCCGCGGGTACCGGTTCGATTTGCTTGGGACGCGATGCTAATGGCATCATTCATCAAACTGGGGGTTTGGGGGCCGTCTTCGACGATTTGGGCAGCGGCTTTTGGATTGGTCGAAAAGCTGTGCAAATGTCTTTTCAAGAGTCCGATGGACGTCGACCCTCGGGGCCATGGCAAAGCAATGTCTTGAGGCTGCTAAGCTGCAATACGATTGAACAGTTGCAGTGTAAATTAAAGACCGGCGATATTAACAATTCACATGTCGCTGCACTTGCGCCGATGGTGATGCAGTTGTCTCTGGAAGGAGTCAGTGTCGCAGCTGACATTCTGAATAATGCAGTCCGCGAATTGGTTGCGGTCATCTCAACGACTTATGGTAAAGTGAAGCTCCGGACCGCGCATCTAGTGTTAGTGGGTGGACTGCTAGAGCAGTCCGAGCTATTACGTGACCAGTTATCGGCTGCACTCAAAATCGAGGAGCCAGAAATTCAGATCCAAAAGAGTTTGATGTGCCCGATTGCTGGTGCGGTTGTTCTCGCCTGTCAGGAGTCGAACAATAATGTCCCGAATGAACTTGAACAGGCATTGATTGCTCTGGGCACTGATTCCTCAGTGATTACAAGATAAATTAAATACTGAAACCCTCAATTCGAATTGGGTCTTGATGCTGATAACGACCTATTTTTATCGTTATTTACCTTCGCCTCCAAACGCTCCGGCCTGAAAGAAGCTCAAGGTAATGTAGGTAAATACTCCGATCACGATACCACAGTCTGCTACGTTAAAAGCTGGATAGCGCCCAGTCGGCAGCACCAAAGGAATGGTAAAACCTAAATGGAAATCCAGGAAGTCGATAACATGTCCGTGAACTAGACGATCGACGAGGTTGCCTAGCACACCGCCGATCAGTAAGCCAAAAGCGAGTTGCATTGAACTGCGGTGGAGTTCAAGTGTATGGCGAAATCTGTAAATCGCCGAGAGTGCAATCAATGCAAATAGGGCGAGGATCTCACCGTGGCCAGAGAACATTCCCCATGCAGCACCTTCGTTGCCAATATGTACAATGTAAAAGAAGTGTTCGATCACTTCGATGACATCGCCATCGTGCGGATAAAAATAACTATCCAACGCCAGATTGTTGAAAATCCAGATCTTGGTGAGTTGATCGGCCGCAAACACGATCAGCGCAGTAATAAGTAATCGCTTATAGGAAGTGTTTGGAGTTTTCAATTTTAACGTAATAAAGATCGAGTAAGACTAGTTTTCGTTTACAAAATAAAAATGGTGCCGTCTACGAGAAGGCACCATTCGAAAGGAATTTTCTTAAGTGAACAGTGAGCTTTTAATCGTCATCGTCCGACGTGATCTTTGGCGCATCGGCACTGTCAGCGAAAAGTCCACCTGCAATGCGTTCGATCTTACGGTGCTGGTTTTTTTCGAATTCAGCTTGGCCTTCGACTGAGTAGCGAGCGAAGGGCACGGCTGCGAGGCGATCTTTACTGATTGTTTTGCCTGTGACTTCGCAGACTCCATAAGTACCTTCCTTAATACGGAGAATTGCTTCTTCGACTTCGTTGAGGGCTTCTTGCTCACTTGATACGAGACTGAGTGCAAAGTCGCGGTCAAAAGCATCGGTGCCAGCATCGGCTTCGAGTTTACGATCTCCTTCATCGCGCGATGCGTGCTGCAGCGTGTCGGAGGTGTGGAGGTCGAGTTCATCGCTGACGTGCTGACGCAGATTGAGCAAAAGTTTGTAATATTTCTTCCACTTTTTAGGGATCGATTCATCTTCGAGTGAAGTGACCTTCTTCTTTTCTGCTGGATTGAAGCCTAGAATGTCTGCGAGTGAGGCAGCGCCGAGTACGCGTTTCTTAACAGGCTTATCTTTGACGATGGCCTTCTTTTTGACTGGTGCGAGTTTTTTTACCGCGGGTTCATCCGGTATCGACTTAATTTCTTTTTTACGAGTTGCAACGAGAGCCTCTACGTCATCAAAAGAAAAAGCGATTGGTGTAGCCTTATTACTAGCAGCTTCACCTTCGCGTGCGACCGACGGATTCTTGACTAAAGGAATAGCTTTAGCGGCTTGATTAGTTATGGATTTTTTAACCGCAACCTTGCTGGCTGGTTTCTTGGCGACAGCTTTTTTCGCTTTTGCCTTAGTAGCCGGTTTCTTAGCGACAGCTTTTTTCGCTTTTGCCTTAGTAGCCGGTTTCTTAGCGACAGCTTTTTTCGCCTTTGCCTTAGTAGCCGGTTTCTTGGCGACAGCTTTTTTCGCTTTTGCCTTAGTAGCCGGTTTTTTAGCGACAGCTTTTTTCGCTTTTGCCTTAGTAGCCGGTTTTTTAGTGGCAGCTTTTTTCGCCTTTGCCTTAGTAGCCGGTTTTTTAGTGGCAGCTTTTTTCGCCTTTGCCTTAGTCGACGGTTTTTTAGTGGAAGCTTTTTTTACCTTTGCCTTAGTAGCCGGTTTCTTGGCGACAGCTTTTTTCGCCTTTGCCTTAGTCGCTGGTTTCTTGGCGACAGTCTTTTTCGCCTTCGCCTTAGACGCTGATTTCTTGGCGACAGTCTTTTTCGCCTTCGCCTTAGACGCTGGTTTCTTGGCGACAGCTTTTTTCGCTTTTGCCTTAGTCGCTGGTTTCTTGGCGACAATTTTTTTCGCCTTAGATGCTGGTTTCTTGGCGACAGTCTTTTTCGCCTTAGATGCTGGTTTCTTGGCGACAGCTTTTTTAACTGCAGACTTTTTTACAGATTTTTTAGCTACAGTTTTTTTTGCGGCAGATGATTTGGTCTTCTTGATAGTCATTGATAAGATAGAGTGGGGTGTTATTTATTAGAGTCTGAAATTTGTTTAAGTGCTTTAGCGCAACGAGGGGAGACGGCGCCCCAAGTATCGGTCTCGACTAGCGCAGGCACCCAGCGCCAACTGCGTGGGCAGCGTACCCCATCAGCATGTGCGACTTCGACTGTAAGTTCGGTTACAGTGTTGTCTTCGACGACTGTAACTTGAGAAAGAATAAAAAGTTCTGGTAGATCTGATTCATATTGTTTGAGGCGCGCGAACTCTGGGTCACTCAGCGAGCCAGTAATCGTAGCTTTCGCGTCGAGGCTTTGTCCGATTGCTTTCTCTTGGCGGAGTTCTTCTAATCCATCGTTGAGCTTTTCGGAGAGGAAAGTGCGTAGGGCACGGATGTCGCGGGCGACTTCGGGCTGATCCCACGCGTTATCCACAGAGGGCCAGCCGCTGAGTGCGATCGGTTTGTCGGTAAAGTCGCTGTCGTTCTGGGCATAGCTCCATGCTTCGTCGGCTGTGTGCGGGATTAATGGCGCGACTAAGCGTGTGAATACGCTAAATATAATACTGATCGCAGTCTGTGAAGAGCGGCGCAGCGGGTCATCAGGCGCACAGGTATAGAGACGATCTTTGAGGATGTCATGGTAAGTGGCCGATAGTACATTTGCGCAGAATGGATCAATGATATCCTTAAATGCGCGGTGAAATTCGTAGGCTTCGTAGGCTTCGGTAACCTTACGCACGAGTTGTGCGAGTTCGTCGAGTGCCCACTGGTCAATTGCATTGAGCTCTGCGAGTGGCACCGCATTGATGGCTGCGTCGAAATCATATAGATTACTGATCTGGAAGCGCAGGGTATTACGCATGTTGCGATAATTATTTGAAACATTGCGCACGATCTTATCGGATACGGGCACATCGCCACGGTAATCTTGCGAGCAGATCCATAGGCGTACGACGTCTGCACCGTAACTTTGGATCCATTCAGGAAGTGACCGGGCCTCTCCGTCGCTCTTGGATAGCTTGGTGCCATCTTCTTTAACGACGAAGCCGTGAGTGAGTAGATTCTTATAAGGCGCTGCTTTGTCGGCGATGACAGAAGTCCAGAGGGAGCTTTGAAACCACCCGCGATGTTGATCACTACCTTCGAGGTAGAGGTCTGCTGGCCAGCTTAAATTGGCGCGCTTCTGCAGTACGGCGCGATGGCTAGTGCCTGAGTCGATCCAGACATCGAGTGTGTCAGTGCCAGATTTGAGTTGAGCCGCAGTTGGCCAAGTATCTGGCAAAGTGATGCCTTCGAGTAATTCGGCGGTCGTTTGCTCAAACCAAATATTAGTGCCACCTACAGCGACTTTTTTAGCAATGGCGCGGATGACGCCAGCGTCAATGAATGCTTCGCCGTCTTCATTGTAAAAGGCAGGGATAGGAACGCCCCAGGTACGCTGGCGACTGATGCACCAGTCTGGGCGGTTTTCAACAGCAGCACGGATACGTTTCTCACCCCAAGCAGGGATAAAGTTAACATCATTGAGTGCTTCGAGTGCGAGCTTGCGGTCGCCGCCCTTGTCGAGCGCGATGAACCATTGATCCATAGCGCGGAAAATCACTGGAGTTTTGGAGCGCCAACAATGCGGGTAGCTGTGAGTGATGGTCTTCTTGGCGATTAATGCGCCGTTTTGGCCGATGATTTTCAGTACGCCACGGTTGGCATCGCTAATTTTACCATCTTCGAGCACGGAGAGACCGACCAATTCGGCAGGCACTTGGCCATCGTCAACGTAGCAACCATTGTCATCAAGTGGACAATACACGTCGATTCCGTTGTTGATTCCGGTAATATAGTCGTCTTGACCGTGGCCTGGTGCTGTGTGCACGCAACCAGTGCCACTTTCGGTGGTGACGTAGTCCGCGAGTAGGATAGGGCTCGGACGGTCGATGAATGGGTGACGCGCTTCGAGCCTCTCCATCGCAGTGCCGAGGAAAGTATTGATTGTTTCTGCATCTTCGAGCTTGCAGGCTTCGATGACCTCATCACGCAGAGCAGAGGCGACGATAATGGTGCTTTGATTGCTGGATTTGATAGCGCTGTATTCGATCTTTGGATTCACTGAGACTGCCATGTTAGCGGGCAAGGTCCATGCTGTGGTGGTCCAGATCAGCACCGAAGCAGGCTCTTCGAGCGCGAGTACCTTGAGTGCTTCAGCGGAGAGGCCGAGCTTTACATAGATCGAAACGCTTTTGTGGTCGCGGTATTCGATCTCAGCCTCTGCTAGAGCGGTCGCGCAAGGAATTGACCAGTAAACTGGCTTTTTGCTGCGGTAAACGATATCTTTTTCAACGAAGCTGGCGAAAGTTTCGAGTTGTGTCGCTTCGTAATCTGGGTGGATCGTCCAATATTCGTTGTCCCAATCGGCTAAAACACCGAGGCGTTTGAACTGCTCGCGCTGGCTAAGACGGTATTTGTCGGCAAATTTTGCGCAGGCTTCACGCACTTCGAGCGCGGTGTAGTCGGTGCGTCCGGTCTCTTGTAGTTCACGAGAGACTTTGTGCTCGATTGGTAAGCCATGACTGTCCCAACCTGGAATATAAGGGGCGTTGTAGCCCTGCATCCATTTAAATCGTAAGATAGTGTCCTTCAACGTCTTATTGAGGGCGTGACCGAGATGCAGGTCGCCGTTGGTAAACGGTGGTCCGTCGTGCAAAATGAAGGTTGGACCCACAGCATTCTTCGCTTGAATTTTGCCGTAAAGGTCAAGTTTTTCCCAGTGCTCAATACGAGCGGGTTCGCGTTCAACCAGGTTGCCGCGCATTGGGAAGGCGGTTTCTGGGAGGTTGAGCGTATTTTTGAGGTCTAGAGCCATTATTTAGATACCGAGGGCCATTTAAAAACGGCGAATGTGTTTTTTTGACTTCTCAAGTCAAGCACACAGAATTTTCTCGCAGATGTTTAGCTTTCGCGCTTGTTAGGTTGCGCTCGATCAGGCACCTGCTGAGCCTTTCTTTTAAAATCCAATGACACTCGCACTTATTAGTCTTCCGTATCCCGATCTCCCTTTATTAGCGCTCTTGGCTATTTCGCTGGTGGGATTTGTTGCGCTGGCTTTCGGCGGCGATTGGTTGACCCGTGGTGCCGTAGCGATTTCGAGTAACTTGAAGATAAATCCAGTGGTCATTGGCCTAACTGTGGTTTCGATTGCAACCTCGATGCCTGAAATGGCGACTTCGCTGACGGCTGCTAAGGATAATCCTGGCATAGCGTTGGGCAATATCCTCGGTAGTAACATTGCCAACATCGGCCTGATCCTGGGAATCGCTGCAATGATCGCGCCGCTAAAGATCCACTTGCGGTTGATTCGTCGTGAGGTGCCGATCCTGATTTTGGTCACGCTGTTATTTGCTTTGTTTGCGCTTGGCGGTGGGTTTCAGCGCGTTGAGGGCATCGTCTTGCTTGGGCTGACAGTGGTCTATCTAATTTATATCGTGCATAGTGCCAAGCAGCAGGATTCTCAAGTAGTTGCAGATGAGTTCGCCAAAAGCGCTAAGCAGGTTCAGCATAAATCGACGATCAAGGCTTTGTTGATTGTTGCACTGGGTGCTGCTGCGTTGGCCTTCGGGGCGAATTTACTGGTTGCTACAAGCGTCGAGATTGCGACTCGGATGGGCATCAGTGATTTGTTTATCGGCCTCTCGATCGTAGCGATTGGCACGAGTTTGCCAGAGTTGGCCGCTTCGATCGCCGCGGTGCGCGCAGGGCATGGTGATTTGTGTGCGGGTAATATCGTTGGCTCCAACTTGTTTAATATGCTGCTGATCGGTGGCGGTGCGTCGACTCTTGCCGGTATGGATGTACACGATGAATTACTACTGATTGAGTTTCCCGCACTCGTGCTACTTTCAGTGCTGCTTCTATGGATATTTAAGAGCGGACATACCGTCAGCCGAGGCGAGGGTGCGCTCTTGCTTTTGCTATACCTTGCGATTCTGTCGATTTCAGGCCTTTCGCAATTTGGCTATCTTTTCTAACAAATTCTAGAATTTTCATACCAAAACATCACTTATGCCTGATTCCTATCAACCAGTAGTCCTTATTATCCGTGACGGGTGGGGGGAGAATCATAATTCGGAGCAGGACTCTTATAATGCGGTGAAGCTTGCCAAGACACCTTGCGCGGACCGCCTAACCGCTGAGTGGCCTCGCACTGAGATCATGGCATGTGGGCTGGATGTGGGTCTGCCAGTCGGTATCATGGGCAACTCTGAAGTCGGTCACCAAAACATCGGTGCTGGTCGTGTAGTAGATCAAGAGCTCGTCCGTATCAACAAGGGGATCGAAACAGGTTCGGTGAAGGATAGCGTTACATTTAAGGCATCGCTTGCCAATGTTAAGGCTCAGGGCACTGCACTGCACCTCATGGGCCTCGTGTCTGACGCAGGCGTGCACGCGATGCTGGAGCATATCTACGGTTTGATCCGAATTGCCAAAGACGAAGGTATTCAAGAGCTCTATTTGCATGCTTTTACGGATGGTCGCGACACTGGGCCATTTAGTGGCAGGCAATTCATCAAAGAAGTTGAAGCCGAAATGGCGAAGATCGGCCTCGGCAAGATTGCATCGCTGTCTGGTCGCTACTGGGCGATGGATCGAGACAACCGCTGGGATCGTGTACAGCGCGCATACGACTGCCTCACTGGTCGCACTATTGAAAGCACTGCCACTTCTGCTGAAGCGGCTATTCAATACCAATACGACCATCCAGAGACACCTGGCACCAAGGGTGACGAATTCTGCCCGCCAACCGCGGTGCTCGGTGAAGATGGCAAGCCTGTTGCGACGATTGCGCAGGGTGACTCGGTTATCTTCTGTAACTTCCGTGGCGACCGTCCGCGTGAATTGACCCGTGCATTTATCCAAGACGATTTTGATAGTTTCGATCGCGGCGAGAAGCTCGACATTCACTTCTCGACATTGAGCGAATACCAAAAGGGCCTCTGCGATAACATCATTTTCTTCAAGCCTGAGAAGATGAAGGATATTCTCGCGAGCTACCTCTCTGATCAGGGCATCCCACAGTTCCGCTGCGCGGAAACGGAAAAATTTCCACACGTCACATTCTTTTTCAACGATTACCGTGAAGAGCCGTTCCCAGGCGAAGACCGTGCGCTTATCCCGAGCCGCAAGGATTGCGCGACTTACGATGAGAAGCCGGAAATGTCGGCCTACGGCATTCGTGATGCAGCTGTCGAAGCGATCAAATCCGGCAAGTACGGCCTAGTCGTAGTGAATTTCGCAAATCCTGACATGGTTGGTCACACGGGTGTGATCAAGGCCTGTATCAAAGCATGTGAGATCGTCGATGGTTGCGTGCAGGATTTACTCGATGCGGTGGACACCGTTAGTGGCCATGCAGTGATCACTGCAGATCATGGCAACTCCGATCAGCTCTGGAACCCCGAGAACGACGGCCCGCACACGGCGCACACGCTCAATCCAGTTGAGATCGTTGTTTACGGTGGAGCCTGCAAGGGACGTGCGATTGCCGAGGGCGGCGCATTGGGCGACATCGCTCCAACGATCCTTGAATTGATGGGACTCGAACAGCCTGAAGCGATGACAGGTAACTGTCTGCTGAAGTAACTCAGGCTCATTTTTAATCCAAAGCCAGGCTTTCTCGATGTGGATGCCGGGCTTTTTTGTTGTTTCGAGCAGGGGCTATACGCAGACACAAAAAAGCCCTTCCAGTTACGAAAGGGCTTCTTAATATACTTAAACCAAAAAACTTATTCAGCTGGCTTGGTCTTTTTGATGCCGACCACGCGATCGCCTTCTTTCCACTCGCCGCGTTCGCGGAGTAGATCCACGCGTTCAAAACGCTTGAGGACTGTTCTGTTTTTCTTACCGCCGCCGCCGATGGTAGCTCTGAAACTGTTGTGTTGTGACATGGTGTACTATTGGTTGAAAGTGAAAGCGAAGGAATAAACGGGTGCGTCTGGAAAAGATCAAGGCCTAATCGCAATTTATTTCAGGTATTTCCGTGTTTCTATAATCGAGATAGCGCAGGCGTATCTCGGGATATATTTAACGGTTGCATATCGGCACAGTACTCATCCCTCGATTTCGTATTCGTCCAGCAAACACTGCAGCTGCACTAAGGGTAGAATAAAGCGCCGTGGCTACGATTTAAACAAAGTGTAGGTAATCCCGGACCTTTTGATGAAGCGTATCAAGTGGCTCGCTCGAACCTGAGGCTTTACAGTTCGCACGAATCAAGCCAAGCAAGTTGTGGTAAAATATGTTTTCATCCACTAAATACAGATTTGAGCAATTAAGGATCGCGCGGCAATTGATTCGTTGGTCGTTACTAGTGCTGCCGGTCTCGATGACGGTGGGTGCGCTAGTCGCGTTGTTTTTGTGGCTATTGGAGTCGGCGACGCAGATTCGCCAGGCCAACTTGTGGTTACTTGGACTATTGCCACTAGCAGGTATTGGTATTTACTGGATGTATAGCCGATACGGTAAAAATACCGAAGCGGGTAATAATTTAATCATGGATGAAATCCATGAACCCGGCGGTGGTATTCCGTTTCGGATGGCGCCGCTGGTAATGGTGACCACTATAATTACGCATTTGTTTGGTGGTTCGGCTGGGCGCGAGGGCACAGCGGTGCAGATGGGCGGCAGTGTGGCCGATTATTTCGCTAAAAAATTTGGACTTCGCCACGAGGATAAGCGCATCTTGTTGATGGCTGGCATGGCCGCAGGCTTTGGCGCGGTATTTGGCACACCAGTCACGGGCGCAATCTTTGCCTTGGAAGTGCTGGCAGTTGGGCGAATTAAATATGGTGCGCTGATGCCTTGCTTGATTGCGAGTCTAGTGGCCGACATCACTTGCACTTCGTTTCCAATTCACCATACGCACTATTCGATCGGCTATTCCGCAAAGGAGGCGATGGGGGCAATGTCTTTTATCTCGTTTGATGTGTTGTTGTTACTGAAGGTGCTGATCGCGGGTGCTTGTTTTGGCCTCGCTAGTTATGGATTTGCCGCGTTGTCGCATCGCCTAAAGGCAAAGAGCCAGCAGTTGATTGGCCGCAAGTGGCTGATTCCTGCAGTCGGTGCTGCGTTGGTGTTGGGCATTAGTTATTGCTTGGGCACGACCGATTATCTTGGTCTCGGCGTGAGTTCGCCAAACGCAGATGGTGTGAGTATCGTGTCGGCTTTTTCCGCGGGCGGTGCCGACTCGTTTAGTTGGTTCTGGAAGCTGTTGTTGACGGCAATTACATTGAGCTTCGGCTTTAAGGGCGGGGAAGTGACACCGTTGTTTTTCATTGGAGCGACCTTAGGTAATACGCTCGCGATGCTCTCGGGCGCACCAGTCGATCTGTTTGCTGGGCTCGGCTTTATTGCTGTATTTGCGGGGGCCACAAATACGCCGCTGGCGTGCACGATGATGGGGGTCGAGCTGTTTGGTGCTGAAAACACTGTTTACTACGCCGTCGCCTGTTTCACGGCTTATTACTTTAGCGGACATACTGGCATCTATACTTCACAGCGTGTGGCAGTCTCAAAGTTTCACTCAACTGAGTTGAAGGAATCGACGTTGCAGGAAATTAACACAAATCAACACGAAAATGGCTGCCGGCCATCCAGTGATTAATGGTATGAATCTGAACCAACAATTTGAGGCACCAATTGAATTTTTTAATCGTCACACTGGCTTAGTGGAAACCGAGTCAGTTTATGGCGAAGCTTTCTTGCGCTGGGCCTATGGTAATCCTTTAGGTCGTCTAACTGTGGCGGTCGCCGTGAAGCGATTGTGGTTTTCGCGTTGGTATGGCTGGCGCATGGATCGCTCTGCGAGTCGCAAGAAGGTGGCGCCATTCATTAACAACTATGCGGTAGATGTCGAAGAATTCGCAGCTGATGTGGATAGCTATGGTTCCTTTAACGAGTTTTTCTATCGCGCGCTTAAGCCGAGCGCGCGACTAATTGCGGCGGGCGATTCGGTTGCCGTGTTTCCCGCGGATGGTCGACATTTGGCTATTGCAGACGTCAGTGCGGCGGACAGTTTTTATATTAAAGGGCAGCATTTCAATTTAGCAAAGTTCCTTGGCAGTGCCGAATTGGCGGCTGAATTTGAAGGCGGCTCGATGTTGATCTCTCGATTGTGCCCAGTGGATTATCACCGCTTTCACTTTCCCGTGGCAGGTCAACCTAGCGAGGCTCGTATTTTGGACGGTAGTTTGCGCTCCGTGAGTCCGTTGGCGCTACGCCGCAAGTTGTCGATACTTTGGGAGAACCGGCGTATGATTACCGAGCTTGCGACGAGTGAATTCGGCAAGATAATCGTGATGGAAGTCGGCGCGACGTGCGTCGGGGGCATGCATCAGACTTACCAAGCTGGGTCTCAGGTAGAGAAGGGCGCGGCCAAAGGGTATTTCTCTTTCGGCGGTTCGTGTGTGACGACGGTTTACAAGCCAGGCGCCATCCGCTTTGACAATGATCTTTTAGACCAAGCCGCGCTCGGCCATGAAGTATATGCTAAGATGGGCGAGCGGTGTGGCGTGGTGAACTGCCCTTAGAAACTCCAAAGGTAGCTTTTTTCCGTGGCGAGTACTTCACCATTGGAGTTCTTAATCGTGAAACGCCAAGCCGCAGGCGTGGCACTTTGATTTGGCCAGTCTTCGCCGGTTAGGCCGATGAAGATTTCATTATTCTTTGGTAGTTTTGAGGGCAGCTTGAAGGTGTGTTCTTGCGCATCGAGTGATTCCGGCGAATAGATTTCGCCTTCGATATAGGTGCCTGCTGGCAGGTCGCGTACTTGCCCGTCTAGTATCAGCACAAAGTAGTAGCCTGCACGTTCATTTCTGTCAGTACGCACGATGACTCTATTTCCGAGGTTTTCCTTGCCGGTTAAATATTCACCAACGCGCATAAAAGCCTCGGCCTCAATATACCGTGGTTTAATGTCGAGGATAGTGACGCTCGTGAGCACGGGCTTCTTAGTGGAAGCGCAAGAGATGCACAGGAGGCTAAAAAGGACGAGTAAGAGTATACGCATGCAGTGTAGGTTCGTTAGGTGCGGAGGCTTGTCAATAGTCGCGTGTAGACTATCGAATGATTCACCACAGCATTATTTGTTTGTTTTAGATTTTATACGCAATTAAGTTTTTTATCACAGCAAAAACCTTCCTGATTACTATAACTCAACCCTATCAACTTATGATGCACCGTATTTGCCTGTTACTTTCATTCCTAATTTCTGTTCAATTTGCTACCGCTGCTGATCAGGCTACAAACGCTCATTTGAAGGGCATCTATTCGCTGTACATGACTGTGGATACATCCATGGCCTCTGATATCCAATCGAGTGAACGTCTCGATCTAAATGATATCATGGAACTCCAACTTAGGCGCGGAAATGTAGCTTTGAATACCTACGTGTTGAATCAACCAGAGGTGAATATCCCGCTCATTAGACTTTCAGTCGACACCTCCAGTCGTATTGCTTCTGGTGAATTTGAGTTGATTGTGCAGGTGCGCGATTTTGTAACGATTGACCGTAACAGTGAGAAAACTGTCGCGACAGTCTTTGAAATGCGCCGGCGCGGTAGTTCCAGTTCCGGATCCAAACAAGTGGAAGTTATTAAAGCAGAACTGCGCGATATGATGAGCGACTTCGTTACGACCTTTCGCGAGGTCAACCCAAAGCGATAGATTACAAAGTAAGTGTGTGTTTTTATGCAGAGATCGACGTAGTTGCTGGTTCGTTGCATTATTATATATAAGATGTGCTTTTTTTCGTTGGTGAACCTTCGAATTATTGAATTGCCGAAGTTCTTACCCCCTTTAGAAATCGACTTTCCGCACAGCTCTCGACGCGTAAATAGCTAAAATTCTATTTTTTTGTTATACAGGTAGTTTTTATCGATGCAGTGGCCTGACTCTTTTTGCTAGGCGAACGGCATTCTTTACGATACACCTGCCGCTCTATCTACGCCGTACCTTTAAAGGGCGGTCGCATGCTTCGGGAGAATCCGACTTTTTTAGTGTGCACTTATTATTCATGCTGCAGTCAAAACTGACTCAGCCATCCACGAGTCGCATGATCGGAGAATCGTCTATTTAGGCGGCCAGCACGCGTCACTACTCAAAGCAAATTGTTATGTCATTTTCTGAACTGGGACTCCTTCCCGAACTCGTTGCAGCCGTTGAAGCAAAAGGCTACACCATCCCATCTCCCATCCAAGCACGTGCCATCCCAGCTGTGCTGGATCGCCGCGACGTTCTAGGCGGCGCACAAACTGGCACAGGAAAAACCGCCGCCTTTAGTTTACCCATGCTGCAGATTCTTTCCGGATCTGAGTTTAATGGCCAAAATAAGCGCCCGCGGGCACTGGTACTCGCGCCGACTCGAGAGCTTGCTGCACAAGTGCATCAGAGCATCGTTGATTACGGTCAGCATGTAAATATTCGCTCGTTTGTGATTTTCGGTGGCGTAGGTTTTCAGCCGCAGATTAATGCACTCCGTCGTGGACTCGATATTGTCGTTGCCACTCCAGGACGCCTGCTCGACCTCTGTCAGCGAGGTGAGATGCAACTCTCGAACATAGAGATTCTGGTCCTTGACGAAGCTGACCGCATGTTGGACATGGGGTTTATCAATGACATTAAGAAGATTCTGCAATTGATGCCTGCCAAGCGTCAGAACTTGTTTTTCTCGGCCACCTATACCAAGGAAGTTAAGAAGCTTGCTGACTCCATGCTGCACAATGCGGTCGAAGTTGAAGTTGCCGCGCGTAATGCTACTGCAGATCGCGTCGATCAAGAGGCGTATATCGTCGCTCAAAATGCAAAACCACAATTTCTAGCCGAAATGATCGAGCAGGGCGAGTGGACGCAGGTGCTGGTCTTTTCTCGTACCAAGCATGGCGCTAATAAGCTCGCTAAGTATTTAGACCGACAAGGGATCGGCGCAATGGCTATTCATGGAAACAAGAGCCAGTCTGCTCGGGAGCGTGCGTTGAGCATGTTTAAGTCTAATAAGATCCGTGTGATGGTCGCGACTGATATCGCTGCGCGTGGTCTCGATATCGCGGATTTGCCGCATGTGGTGAATTACGAGTTACCCAATATCCCCGAAGATTATGTGCACCGTATCGGCCGCACGGGTCGTGCCGGCAAGGCGGGTAATGCAGTCTCACTCGTTAGTGATGTAGAAGAGGGCTATCTCTGGGACATCGAGAAGACGATGAAGAAAAATATTCCACTATTTAGAATCGATGACCGCGGCGAAAAGATAGCTATGCCGCGCCCAGCAACACGCTCGAAGAAATCACGCCCGGCACCAGGTCAAAACAACCGTGGTGGAGGCGGCCGTGGTCGCCAAGGTGGCGGCGGAGGTCGTCCACAAAGTGGAGGTCGTCCACAAGGTGGCCGAAGTCGTCCAGGTGGCCGAAGTCGTCCGCAAGGAGGTTCAAGTGGTTCGTCAAAGGGCGCAGCGCCGAGTCGTTCGCGAGGCCGTAACCAATAACTTTTCACTATAGGGTAGGCTGAGAAGGACGTTTTTTTATGTGCGAACCGCTTTAGGCTTTAGGTGTGCTCTCCGATGTGTCGCGGGGAGCGTCTTACTAATCTATATTCGATTTCGTGAAGTTCGTATTTGGGCGTACCTGCGTGGGATATGCCCTTGTGTTGAGTGCGCGAGATCAGATGGCGCAGTGATGTTAAATCGCTATGCCGACGCTTTTCGTTCGCCAAAGTGGCTGCTGCCATTTAGCGGATAAGTGTATGAGTTCTATTAACGATCTTTTACAGACAGTATCGGCCCTTCGCGAGCCGGATACAGGCTGCCCTTGGGATATTGAGCAAACACACCAGTCAATCACCGATTGTTTGATCGATGAGTGCTGTGAGTTATTGCAGACCATAGACAGACTCGACATGCATCATATGGAAGAAGAGCTGGGCGATGTACTGCTACAAGTTGTGATGCACGCACAGATGGCCAAGGAGGCGGGTCATTTTGATTTTGAAGGGGTATGTAAGGTAGTGAACGATAAATTAGTTCACCGTCATCCGCATGTGTTCGGCACAGGAGCGTTGAGCAATTCCGAGGCAGTGCTCAAACAATGGGATGCGATTAAGGCAGAAGAGACGAAACGCGGCCCCAAGCAGGCTGGACGATTTAAGGATTTACCGAATCAATTACCAGCTCTGATGTATGCACAGGATATTTATAAGCAGATTCTAAAGCAGCAGATCGACGCTTCCGATGTGATTGATGAGGGCGGCATTGCGATGACTGCCCAAGCGTTGGCGGACGATGAGTTGGCGCTTGGCAAGCAGTTGTTTGAAATCGCTGCGGCCTGTCGAATAAAAAAACTGGAGCCTGAGGCAGCGTTGCGTCGCTATGCGCAAAACGTGGTTGACCAGCTAGAGTCGAACGCTCCCGGGGAATGTTAGGGCGGTTTCTGTAACTTCTATTAAATGTTTTTAAGCCTTAACAACGGTGAGTCAGTGTCGATTGATGTGCGGCGCCGTAAGGGGACAAGACATTTACGGCTCAGTTTGAACCACAGTAATCAAGCAGTGGTTTCGGTACCGTGGCGTTGCTCGGATCGCGAGGCGTTGAAATTCATAGAGAATCAACGCGACTGGTTGGAGGGTCAGCTAGCAAGAGTGCCGCGTGCTCGCTCGATTGTTGATTGGCTGACTGAGCATCCGCAACTGACCGGTAGCGGCGATCGGTTTACTGTGCGCGTTGAGTCGACGGAGCGTCTACGGGCGGATTATATCTTTGATCAGGGCGGGGCGGAGATCGTTCTACGCGTTCCGCATGAGAGTGACGATGCCGACAGTGCATTGTTGGCCTTAGTGCGACGTTTCGCGAAAGACGCGATGCTGTGTCGACTCGCGTATCACGCCAAATGTTTGGAGTTAAAATTTTCCAAACTCAGCGTACGCGATCAAGCGAGTCGCTGGGGTTCTTGCTCATCGAGCGGCGGGATTTCATTAAATTGGCGCTTGGTTTTGATCGCTCCTGAACTGCAGGATTATGTGATTTTACATGAGCTAGCGCATTTGACTGAGATGAATCATTCAAAGCGTTTTTGGAGTTTGCTGGATCAGTATGATCCGAAACGTGAGTTACATGAGGCGCAACTCGATGCGTTGACTGCAGCGATCATGCGTGTGGGCCGCTCGTAAGTTTTTTTAGGACGCGATCCATTCTTTATGCTAGGTTCAAATCGTCCAGTACCGCACACCTACTTGATGATTATATCCATTTTTTCCCTGTTTATTCTAGTGCCTTGTATTGTGGCTATTCTAAGTTGTATATTATAACATATTCACGGTCTTTTTTGCTAGTATGTTTCCGCTGAAACTGCGTGAATTAAGTCGTTTTAAAAGGTGCATCATCGTAAATCTTATGAGTTCAAATAATATCGATCCATTAGTTCATAAGCACACTGGCTGCACCCGTCTCTTAAAAGCTGGCGTCTGTTCGTTGGCTGGCCTCGGCTATGCGATGCATGAGGCCGCATTTCGCTTGGAGGTTGCTGTCGGTAGTATCTTTATTGTTAGCTCATTTTTTCTTCCACTAACTCTAGTTGAGCGTCTGATTTTAATTGGTAGTGTATTACTTGTATTGATTGTCGAGGTCTTAAACTCTGCGCTCGAAGCGGTGGTCGACGATATTTCACTAGAACACCGTGCGCTCGCTAAACAGGCGAAAGATATGGGTAGTGCTGCTGTCTTCATTGCCCTGGTTAACTGCGGTATCTGCTGGGCGAGCGTAGTTTACACGAATTGGTAGGCATACGCAGCCTTATTGATGCGCAAAGCAGTGTAGCGTGTAGATACATTAAGCAGCTGAATAGCTGCAACGCGTTTTATACGCTACCGTCGCCGAGGGGCCAAGACGGCGAATGCCAAACCCCGCGAAGCACTGAAGTGAGACCCGAATCAAGTAATCGAATCAAATTCAATGTTCGACCAACGACGTTGGACCTACACTATCTGACGCAATGCTTCATATTGTTTTATTTAATCCAGAGATCCCTCAGAATACAGGTAATATTGGCCGACTGTGTGCGATTACTGAGACGCGCTTACATTTGATCCATCCGCTGGGGTTCACCGTCACCGATAAGCACCTCAAGCGCAGCGGTATGGACTATTGGCACTCGCTCGATGTACATCATCACGATGATTGGGCAGCGTTCAAGGCAAGCGAAACTGCTCCTCGACGCCTGTGGTTGTTTACCACGCAGGCCGATCACTTGTATTGGGATGTGCAATACGCAGAGGACGACGGTTTGGTCTTTGGTAGTGAAGGGCACGGTGTGCCAGACTGGTTGCATACTGAACTAAAAGGGCAACGCCTGACCATTCCGCATAAAAACACGAATCTACGTTCACTGAATCTTTCGACTTCTGCAGGTATTGGGACTTACGAGGCATTGCGACAACTCTCGGTAGAGTAGGCTATAAGCGATACTGCACGCCTAATTATGTGACATTAAAAGACTTTCTTATGATTATGCATCTCCATTAGCATTTTTACTCTTATGAAGCAACTGTACCCTGATTTTACTAAATAAATAACGTAATTAAAACTTGTTTTATTATTAATACCTCATATATTACAAAAATTATATGAAAGCGCTTATTGTAGAAGATGAAGAGTTGGTTCGTGAATTGCTAGCCAGTGTCGTATCGCGCGAATTTGAGTTTAGCTATGTCAAGGAAGCGTCCGATGGAGAGTCGGCATGGAAGCTGTTTCAGAAAGAAAAATTCGATTTCGTGGTGCTGGATTTAATGTTGCCTGAGCTTGACGGCTTGAGTTTGTCCCGTCGCATACTCAATGTCGCTCCGGATGTTCGAATTTTAGCCCTGTCCAGTGAGTGCGATGACTATACAATTCGCGAAGTCACCCGCAGTGGAATACTCGGTTTTGTTCACAAGCAAGAGATGTCGCTCGAAATATTATTCACCGCATTTAATGATGTGTCCGCTGGGGAGATTTACTATTCAACTAATGCGCAAAAGATCATTGCTGATATGTGGCAGAATCCTGATGCCTATTATAAGGTTTTGTCGGATCGAGAGTTGCAGGTTCTGCGCTTGATTGCACGAGGACATGACCATGTGAGTGCGGGTGAATTATTGGGGATTAGTGAGTTCACCGTTCGTCGCCATAAGCACAATGTGATGAAGCGACTCAACATCAGTGACGAAGCGAGCCTAGTGCGCTTTGCCTTTGAAAAAGGCGTCGTCAAATCTAAGGGGGGGCTTGATTGGACCTCGATCTCGCACAAGAAGCACTAATCGATCAGCGGCTAATAGGTACTTTTTTCTATTTTGACTCGGAACGTATTGGCGCTGGGACTCGTTCCGAGCCTGAAGGGCGACAAAACCGGTCGCTTAGCGGGCCGGACCACTGTAGGTGAGAGTCACCAGCTCATCGGAACGTATGGGCGCCGGGACTCGAACCCGGGACCCTCGGTTTAGAAAACCGATGCTCTATCCAGCTGAGCTACGCCCACATATCGTTCCGCATTTGCGAGAAGCGACGAACAAAGCAGTTTTGCCTGAACAAGCAATACGATTATTTGTGATTGAGGCTGTGGAATGATTCGCTTCGCCCCAAAGCGCTAGCTTTCTTGTGACCACTTAACCAACTCGTGATCGTTGGTGATCGTGGTGGTCTGTTGATATTCGGGGGCAAGTTGCTCCTTGTAAGTAGCTTGGTTGTAGCGTTTGCAATGGAGCAACACTTTGGCGCGATGGCCTGGTGCGCGAACGAGGCGTCCGAGGGCTTGATGAATGCGGCGCATAGCGGGGATGATATAAACATCTGTGAAGGCTAGGTCTCTATCGGTGCTGGGATGAGTGTTCATCCTGGCGTCTTGAATAGCGTTAACTTCTGGTAGCGCAGGACCGACCACTATCGCGATATCGATGCGTCCGCCAAGCTTGTCGACACCTTCGGCATAGCTCGACCCTAAGATCAGAAAGAGGGCGTCGGCCATCAGTAGGCCTTCATCGATAAAGGTTTCTTGCTCGGCCAGATCGACGCCTCGTGGTTGCACTTGAACGCGTAACCCAGGATTGAGTGCGTCAAGATAGGATTTAATATTTTCGGCGTAAAGATAGGAGGCAAAAAAAACAGCGACTGGCACACTAGGGCTTTGTGCGATCAGCGCGGCGATCGTGCGTGCGGTAGTCTCGTAATATTTGTCGCGTTGCTTATAACGAGTATCGACACGAGTATCGATGGCAACGTGATAGGCGCCTTCGCGCCATGGAGCATGGCCAAGCGCGAGCGCAGTATTCTCAGCGGTTAAACCACAGTGCTCACGAAAACTCTGTATTGGTGTAAGCGTGGCAGACATTAAGATGCTGCCACCGAAAGGTGTGACGCATTCTGCGATCCATTTGCTGGCATTTAGGCTTGTGGCACGGAGCGTGCCTTTCGACGGTGACCAGTGCAGCCATTGATGCGCAGGCTCGGCAAGGCGATGCGCTAAATCGGGAATACGCCAAGCGATGTCGATGGCAAAGGGGGCGGTGGTTGAGTAATCGAAATGGGACTCTTTGAGCTGCCGCGTAAAATCTTCGCACAAGTCCAGCGTTTCGCACAGCGCAGCAGAGTGGAGAGGCTCCTTGGTGGTCAATAATTCAAGGCACCCAATGAGCTCTTCACCAATGCTGAGTAAATGGTGTGATGCCCCTGCGCTGCGTAATTCTTCGAGCGCTGAGAATAGGTCAGTTGCGCTGAGTTCGACACTCAATGCATCGGCTGCACGTTCGGGGAGATTATGCGCTTCGTCGACGATAAGTAATGTCTTGGCGGGATCGAACCCATGCTGCTCAAAAAATACGGCGCGGCTAGCGGGCGAAAATACATAGTTAGTATCAGCGATCCAGACCTCCGAGAATGGCAGGCAGCCTTTAGTTAAAGCATAGGGACAAACACCAGTGGACTGGCCGAGCTCTTTGCTGCGGTTGAGGGTCAGAGTGCCGTGCTCGAACAGATCTGGTGGGTAGATGGCAGCGGCTTGCCAGCTTTGTCCAATTCGTGCATTGCATCGCTCATCGCCAGTACATGTGTGGGCTGCGCTTTCGATGCAATGCTCCGTGCGGTTGCGCATCTGAATGTAGCGTAAATTGTCGCCGATCATACTACGAAGTTGGCGAATGGTTTCGAGCTGACCTGTCGATTTACTAGTCAGGTAGATCGCACGATCATAGATACCGCTCTGCATTTGACGTAGCATATGTTCCAGCACAATCCCGGTTTTGCCAAAACCAGTGGGCGCTTCGAGGAGCACTGTTTTGCTCTGTAGGGTGGCATGGTCGAGTGTGGCGAATAGCTCAGCCTGACCTTCGCGCAAAGTTTCAAATGCAGGTTGCAGTACCACTCCTTGTAGTCGCAGTTGGCTAGTGCGCCGATCTTCGAGGAAAGGAAGAAGCGACTCGAGTTGGTCTGTAAAGGCGCACTGATCAGCTTCGGTAAGCGGCACAATTTGAACGCCACCTGTCTCGACCTCGATAAAGTAGAGCTCCGCACGGAGCGTGGATTCAGCGTACTCAGGAAGTACCCGAGCGAGGCCTAGATAGATCGCGGCTTGAGCGAAATAATCGGGATAGCGGCTGGCAAGTTCTTCGGTGCTGGCGGGCAGGCTGTCTCGCACGGTTTTAACTTCACGAATACATAGCTGATTCTGCTCAGGAATGAGTTGATCGATACGCCCTTGAATTTCGAAGTACCAGTCGCGGTGGAACCACTTTGCGCTGAGTGGCACTTCGAAACGTGCGTCAGCGTAGATTTCGCTCGTTTGGTGAGCAGCGGTAGTGTGCCAATGTTGGCCAACTATGGCACGCCATGAAGCAGTTCCATATCCTGCGCTCGACGGCACCTGGCGAAAGGTGGCGAGTTCGCGTACACTTAGGCGAACAGTTCGGGCGATTGGATCAATATGCATCGCTCGTCATGGCTGACAAAAGACGCGTAGAGGTCAAGCCTTGGCAAAAATTAGGTAACTCCGCGCGCCGGAGTGCGAGTCGTTCAATTGCTTAAGTAGCCAAGAGTTTGGTACGTGCCGAGAAAGCGCTGAATTTTAGAGTTACTGCTGAATTTGCCGTAGCATAGGAATCGTATTGGCCGGCATGTCGAAAATCTTCGAGTCGATCGGTTGATTGGCGCTGATGGTTTCGAAGGTGATTGTGCCAAATGGAGAGTTTTCGGCGAGTAGTTCAATTTGTTTGGGCAGGAGCACGCCATTAACTGTCGCGAAACGTGTAGCGCGGTAGTCCATATATTCCTCGATCCCGGCGATAGTGCCAATACCGCCCCAACGGGTGAGGAGATGCTTTTCTTTATCAAAATAAAACCAGCTACGTATATTATATTTTCCATAGCCAGTAATAATGTAGGCAGGGCGGCCCGCAACTTTGGACATGCCTTGATATTTAAATACATAGTCGGCTACGAGCGGTACGATGAAGGGCTGGAGTAGCCAATGCTGTCGCGCAAAGTGCGTCGCGTCACCACCACTGAATGGCTCAGGGTGTTCCTCCTTTGGCAGGAGTTTCTGTTGCCAAGTTTGCACACCATCGAATGAATATAGCGTCTTGTAGATGCGACCGAGGTGCTTCCATGTGTAGGTGATTTGGCGGCGACCATCCTGTGCTTCGATTAAGCGAAAGGATTTCAACTTCCCAGCTTCCACAATGCTGCCGGTGGCTATGACGTTTTGAAGGTTGATGTAAGCTTGCTTGCCACCAGAAACCGCAAGGTAATTCTTAATTAACTGCTTACTGGTTGCATCGCTAAGCTGCGGTCGGACAGTGGCCACCGCTTCGGACGCGACCGACGCATCAGGCTGAGCCACAACTGAGTAGTGCGCCAGAAAGCAGAGAGTCAGAGCGAATGAGCATAAATATGAACAATTCATGGAGTATGGTATTTATTGTTCGTAAATTTCTTATAATCACAACTTGATTTAATTATGCGTATTTTAATTACTGGAGGTGCCGGGTTTCTTGGTAGTCATTTGTGTGATCGTCTGTTAAATGAAGGACATGAAGTCATTTGTATGGATAACTTCTTTACCGGACGTAAACGTAATGTGCAGCATCTGATGTCAAACCCGATGTTTGAGCTGATGCGGCATGATGTGACGGATCCTTTTAAGGTCGAAGTTGATCAAATCTACAATCTAGCGTGCCCAGCTTCGCCTGTGCATTATCAGCACAACCCGATCAAGACGATCAAGACATCGGTCATGGGCGCGATCAATTGCCTCGGCTCTGCGAAGCGCGTGAATGCGCGAGTCTTCCAAGCGTCCACTTCTGAGGTGTATGGCGATCCAGATCCGTCGATGCATCCACAACCAGAGTCCTATTGGGGTAATGTCAATCCGATCGGCATTCGCTCTTGCTATGACGAAGGCAAGCGTGCCGCCGAGACTTTGTTTATGGATTATCACCGCCAGAACGGTGTGGATATTCGTATTGTCCGTATCTTTAACACCTATGGCCCGCGAATGTGCCCAGATGATGGCCGCGTCGTCTCAAATTTCATCGTGCAGGCACTTCAGGGGCACGATATTACGATCTATGGCGAAGGGCTTCAAACTCGTTCATTTTGTTATTGTGACGACTTGATTGAAGGCTTTGTGCGCCTAATGAATCAAGACGCAGTGACCGGTCCGATGAATATCGGCAACCCCGGTGAGTTTACAATTCTGGAGCTTGCTCAAAAAGTAATCGCTCAAACAGGCAGCAAGTCTAAGATAATTCATGAGGCTTTACCATCAGACGACCCAAAGCAGCGCCAGCCAGACATTCGTCAGGCTCAAAAGGTGCTTGGTTGGGAACCGAAGGTATCACTGGATGAAGGCTTAAAGCCGACGATCGCTTATTTTGATAAAGTCTTGTCTGAAGGATAGGTTAAGTCTGAGAGCTTTGGTTCGTAGAGAGTATCGCGCTGTCTTAACTGCTAGCATTTCACGCGAGTGCATTAGACGGTCAGCAAGTACGGCTCATTGCTTAATCTATCAGCTTGTGCCGGGTTCGCCCTAGTCTTAGTCGAGTATGCGCTTTATGTTGTGCTGCATGATCGCAGTAAACTCTTCAGGGCTTAAGCCTGCTTGGTTCTGTATCGTTTCGATGAACGAGCAGTAGTCGGGCGTTTTTTGTGTGCGCGGATATACGCGCAGCGGAAAGTCTGAGCCAAATAGGATCTTTTCTGCACCGACGATTTCAATTAGCTGTCGAAAGATCGACGGGTCGTAAAGCAAGGGCGTGGCAGAAGTGTCGTAGTAAACATTTTTCAATGCTTGCCGCAGGCGTGGATTGAGTTCGAAGAAGGCTAGGCCTCCGCCCCAATGAGCGAGTATCAGTTTTAACTGTGGGTGGGCTTTAGCCATGCGCAAAAAATCGTTGAGCGGAGTGGGCACACAGCCAGGGTGCTGGTGACCAACGGCTTCAGTGGCGTGTAGATTGATCGGCCAGTTGTGCCGGATACACCAATCCGCGAGTGCCTGCCAGCCGAGGCTGTTAGAGTCGAAATTCTGAACCCCTGGGTGCAACTCGCCTACGCCCCGTAGCCCGAGGCTGAGCGCATGTTCGCATTGAGCGATGACTGATGCTGCAGTGCCGCCAGGATGGATCGAAGCAAAGCCGATAAAGCGCTCGGGTGCTGCATGCACCCATCGTGCAATCACTTCATTTTGCCAGCGACAGGTAGCTTCGTTTTGCCAATACCATCCGAGTAAGATGGTTTGTTGGACACCCGCGGCTTCCATCGCGGCTAATGTTTCCTCCCGCGTCGCCCAGCCTTGAATGGATGGTCGATCTAGCGGAGCGACGAGCTCGGCCCAGTGTGGCTCATTGTGAGACTCCGCCCAGACACGCGGAGCGGTCGCAAGGTCGTCTGGGTAGCAATGGCTATGACTGTCGATGATTTTCACGGGGGGAGTGTTAGTAGTGAAGTCTATGTCATTTGACTGAAGAATCAATCTGCAGATGATTCCGCCTGGCTTAAAGACAGTTTTGGTAGGTTACCTAACTGTCAAAAGTTTATAGCGAGCTGGTTTATCCCGCGATGAATTATAGACGCACGGGTAGCCCGCGGTTCTGCAGGTGCTGTTTAGCTTGGCGGATCGTGAAAGTGCCAAAGTGAAAGATCGAGGCTGCGAGTACCGCACTGGTTTTGCCTTTGTCGATAGCATCAGCAAGGTGATCGAGGGTGCCTGCGCCGCCAGAGGCGATGACGGGCACTTCGACGGCTTCGCTGACGGCGCGATTGAGCGCGTTGTCAAATCCCTCCTTGGTACCGTCAGAGTCCATACTGGTCAGGAGGATTTCGCCTGCGCCAAGTGCGACGACTTTTTTTGCCCATTCGACTGCGTCGAGTCCTGTTTTATTACGCCCGCCATGAGTGTAAACTTCCCAGCGATCTTCGTCTTTAACACGTTTGGCATCGATTGCGACGACGATGCACTGGTTGCCGAATTTGGAGGATGCTTCGTGAATGAGATCCGGATTGATGATGGCTGCAGTGTTGAGGCTGACTTTGTCCGCCCCAGCATTGAGCATATCGCGAATATTTTCGACGTTGCGCAGTCCGCCACCGACGGTGAGGGGCATAAAGCACTGATCCGCAGTGCGCTTGACGACGTCGATCATTGTGTTGCGCTCGTCGCTGGAGGCAGTGATGTCGAGGAACACGAGTTCATCGGCACCTTGCTGCTCGTAGGCCTTGGCCTGCTCGACGGGATCACCAGCGTCGATCAAATTGACGAAGTTGACGCCTTTGACGACGCGACCTTCATGAACATCTAAGCAGGGAATGATTCGGACTGAGAGCATGGCAGAAGATAAAAAGCGGAATGGACGCCTGTAAACAAAGAATGCCGCATACGAAGAGCAGCGGCATTCTGAAATTTGTTGGTAACGACGTCTTACTCGTCAGCAAACGCGATATCTGGCTCAAACGAGAGCGCTAGACGGTACTGTGTGGCAGGGCGCATGATTAGTGGATGATCGCGCTCAAGGATTTGCAAGTAGTGCATGTTACCGTAGTAAGTGCGGTATTCTGGATCTTCGGTGACGACGTCGAGCTCTTTCCATTCTGCCTGAAAGTCATCCTTCACCACATTAGTGCGGTGGCCTTCTTCGCCTAGTGTGAAAGAGGTACCAACACGGTAACGACTGTGCGGCGCTGCAATCGCTAGTACGTAGCGCATGCGATCAAGCTGCACTTGCTGTTTCACGGTGAAGCAGAATTCGCAAGTGATTGTGCCACCCTTAAAGGACCACATGACTTTACAGCTACCTAGACCGGGGACGATTTGTTCGTCTGTGGTAATGAGCTCTGGTTGGTCATATTTAAAAGTTAAGGCGTTGCGCAGCCCCATTGCAGTGGTGCAGTTCTTACCATAAAAGGAGGGTACGATGACTTTATCGCCAAAGGTCAACTCTGGCATCATGATCGGCAGATACTTTTGAACCGGCCAGTCGAAGATGCCTGGTGAGTGAGGGAACGCGAGGTAGTCGGACGTGCCTTTGCCTTGTTCGCCGGAAGCGATGAGTGGCAATTGAACTGCTAAGCCGGAATCAGGATCTTGGTAAACGAACAGCCCTTGTTCCTTTTTGTGCGATTTGTCGAAACTAACAAAACGAGCTACCTTGCGTGGTGCGACCGGTTTGGATGGCGCGGCGCTGCCTTTGGTGGCACGTGCCAAACGTGCCCATTGACAGAGATAGCGAGCGGCATCGAAGTTTGCCATGCGTGCCGTGTGGTATGGCACCGTATTACGCTCTTCGTCTCGAATGACTAAGTAGCCATGCTCTTGGTCGAGATAAGTCGCGAAGAAATGCATGAATAAACGCCGCACGGTATCTGTGTAGAGGTCACGCTTGTCGTCCGCGATCCAACCATCGCGTAGTGCTTGCAGGATCAGGCTGATACAGTGCATCTGTCCGTATGCACCGAGTGAGCGCCCGTAAGCGAAGCCACTGCCGTCTTGCCGTACAAGATCTGGGATCATCTTTAGGTATTTCTCCGAATAAGTGCGCAGGCTGGGTAGCTTGCGCTCACGAAGGTGAAGATTTGAGTGCAGCTGAAGTGCTTGACGGATAAATACGAAACTTAGAACGCCGTAAATGTCGAAGGCGCCGCCAAGCTTGCCTTCTTCGCCACTAGCGTCATCGAAATAGCCTGTTGATGAGGTTGATTCAATGCGCTCAAGAAAACGATCAATCAGACGTCCAGTCTCATCTTTCTTGGATAGACCGAGACTGAATCGAGTGACTGCTTTGGCAATGTTGAAACTTTGAAAGTGGTTATCGTAGTCGCTACGTTCAAGCAATTGCCTATCGAGCTGTTCACGAGTAGGGTCTAGCAGGCGCTCCCACAAAGGATTGCGATCCTTGGCTGGGCCGAAGGAGAGGAGGCCGAGCGCCGAATAGGCTAGGCCGTTTTCATGTCCTTCCTCGGTAAATACCTGAGCGGTGACGCAACGGGCAGCAAGGTCAACGAGGTCGTATTCGCCGAGTGTGGTCTCATTGGTTGCTCGGTAATACTCGCCAATCGCAAGCGCGGCGTGTCCGGGTTCGTCGAGGCGACTGTTTTCACCAGCAACAGGGGATATAGTGCCCTGTTCGCTGATCGATTCGAGATTGTGACCCAGAATTGACTGGGCCATATCGAGGCACTGATCTGCAAAATTTTCCATTAATTGAAAGGCGTCATCTTAACGCGAGGAGCAGGTTTTGATGCTTAGAGCAGGTGGGCTTGTCAATAGCTTTCGAGAAAGTCTGAAATTCCGTTTTGGTAAAGCGAAAGTCATTGACCTTAGATTGCAGTTTCTTTGGCTGGTAGGCTACTGTGAGCTACACTATGTTACTACCTTAGTGTCACTACATGTCTCACCTCTAATACTACATTATTATGTCGACTGACCCTTCTTCAATGGAATCCGTATCGCACGAGAATCGAAAATTTCCCCCTTTGGCAGCGTTTTCAGAAAACGCCCATATTGGCAGTATGGAGGCCTATACTGAACTGTATCAGAAGAGCATCAAGGAGCCCGAGGCCTTTTGGGCAGAGGCGGCAAAGGATCTGCATTGGTTTAAAGAGTGGGACACCGTGCTAGATGCTTCCGAAGCACCTTGCTATAAGTGGTTTGACGGCAGTCGCACCAACCTTTCTTACAACTGCCTAGATCGTCATATTAATGAAGGTCGTGGCGAAAAAATTGCGATTCACTGGGAAGGCGAACCAGGCGACATTCGAGCGATTAGCTATGCACAGTTGCATGAAGAAGTCTGTCGCTTGGCTAATGCGATGAAAGCCAAGGGCATACAAAAAGGAGATCGTATTGGGATTTATCTGCCAATGATTCCTGAGTTGGCGGTGTCTGTGCTCGCTTGTGCGCGTATTGGTGCGGTGCACTCAGTTATTTTTGCGGGTTTCTCTGCAGACGCCATTCGCGATCGTGTCCTCGACAGTGAGACACGTATGGTGATCACTGCGGATGGTGGCTATCGTCGCGGTAAGATTTTAGAATTAAAGAAGATCGTCGATGAAGGTATTGAGAATTGTCAGTGCATCAAAGATGTAATCGTGGTGAAGCGTGGCGACGCGCATCCGATCGATTGTCCAATGCAGGACGAACGTGATTGTTGGTACCATGAAGAGGTCGCAGCGATGAGTGTGGATTGTGCTGCTGAAGAGATGGAAGCAGAAGATCTGCTGTTTTTGCTGTATACCAGCGGCACCACCGGTAAACCCAAGGGCGTGATGCACACCACTGCAGGTTATCAGGTGTTTAGTTATCTGACCTCAAAATATGTGTTCGATTTAAAGCCGGACGATGTGTACTGGTGCACGGCGGATGTCGGTTGGATCACCGGACACACATATATTATATACGGCATCATGCAGAATTGTGCGACCCAGGTGATGTATGAAGGTGCACCCAATCACCCAGATGAAGGGCGCTTCTGGGAGATCATAGAAAAGTATAAAGTCTCGATATTTTACACTGCGCCGACAGCAATTCGTGCCTTCATGAAATGGGGCGACAAATGGCTGGCCGATCGCGACCTATCCTCTTTGCGCTTACTTGGAACTGTGGGTGAGCCAATCAACCCAGAAGCATGGATGTGGTATCACAAAATGATTGGAGGCGAACGTTGCCCGATTGTAGATACGTGGTGGCAGACGGAGACTGGTGGGCACATGTTAACGCCGATACCAGGTGCGACGCCAACCAAGCCAGGCTGCGCGACGCTGCCTTTTTTCGGGATTGAGACTGCGATACTTACCGATGACGGGGAGGATGTTGATGTGGGCATTTTGGCAATTAAGCAACCCTGGCCGGGAATGCTGCGGGGGATTTATGGCGATCCGCAACGCTTTAAGGAGGCGTACTGGTGTAAGTGGGGCGGGCAATATTATTTCCCTGGTGATGGCGCCCGTCGCGACGAAGATGGCTATATCTGGATTACGGGTCGAGTGGATGACGTGGTCAATGTATCGGGGCATCGTATCGGCACTGCTGAGTTGGAGAGTGTGTTTGTCGAGCATCCAGATGTAGCAGAGTCTGCTGTGGTTGGTGTGCCGCATGATATAAAGGGCCAGGGCCTGATCGCTTTTGTGACTGTGATTGACGGCCGCGATTATGATGATCATCTGCGCAAGGAACTCGTCACTATGATCGATAAGAGTATCGGTAAATTTGCACGTCCAGAGCGCATCTTGTTCTCGTCGGATCTGCCGAAGACACGATCTGGTAAGATTATGCGTCGTATTTTGCGTAATATTGCAGAGGGTAAAGAATTGGGTAATACTACCACTCTTGCCGATCCAAGCGTGGTAGAGGCTTTACAGGCGCAGTATATTGCAATGAGTCAGTAACTTCTGTTCGATTTAAAACCGATATCTCACTAACAGGCAATCGACCAGCGGCGCTGTGAGGTACTCTATCCTCATATTCGAAGCCGCGGCGGTATAGTTTAGACTGAATTGTATATTTCTTTGCATTTCAATTGAGATTCTTTCGCAAGTAGGTGAGTTTGCTAGCGTGAATGATGCACTGACATTTGATTACCGCCGTGTGCGGACTGATTTTCCTATCCTTGCGACCGAAGTACGCGGCAAGCCGTTGACCTATCTGGACAGCGCGGCAACAGTCCAGAAGCCACTTGCCGTGATTGAAACGATCGAGCGCTACTACAGTGCGGAGAATTCAAATATCCATCGCGGTGTCCACTACTTGAGCGAAAAGGCGACGGATGCCTATGAAGCGACCCGTGTCAAAGCGGCGGCCTTTATTGGCGCGACGGATCCGGACGAAGTGATTTTTACCAGCGGCACCACTGAGGGGATTAACCTAATCGCGCATGGATTCACTGAGTCCATTCTGCAGGCTGGAGATGAAATTTTGATCACTCATATGGAGCATCATGCCAATATTGTACCGTGGCAGATCGCCGCACAGAAGACGGGGGCCGTCTTAAAGGTAGTGCCGGTGGATGATAATGGGGTACTCGATCTGGAAGCTTATACCGCTCTGCTTTCGGAGAAGACCAAACTTGTTTCGGTAGTGCACGTGTCGAATTCGTTGGGCACTATCAATCCGGTCAAAACAATGATCGAGCAAGCGCATATACTGAACGTGCCGGTGCTGGTCGACGGTGCGCAGTCGACGCCGCACATGCCGGTGAACGTGGCGGATTTGGGTTGTGACTTTTTCGTGTTCTCCGGGCACAAAGTCTGCGGCCCCACTGGAATCGGCGTGTTGTGGGGCAAGCGTGAGTGGCTCGAGCAACTACCGCCGTATCAAAGCGGTGGCGATATGATCGAGAAGGTTGATTTTGATGGCACCACGTACAAGGGTATTCCAGGTAAATTTGAAGCAGGTACACCGCATATCGCGGGTGTCATCGGGCTAGGCGCGGCATTTGATTATTTGAATGGATTGGATCGTGCGGGGGCGTTGCAGCATGAGCTCGAGCTGTTGCACGCGGCGACCGAACAACTCACTGCGATTGATGGACTACGGATAATCGGCACGGCGCCTGAGAAGGCTTCGGTGATCTCGTTTTTGATCGATGACATTCATGCGCACGACATTGGCACCTTTCTCGATGCAGGGGGCATTGCAATTCGAGCAGGGCACCATTGCACGCAACCACTACTGAAACGCTTTGGTTTGGCTGCAACGGCGCGGGCATCGTTCGCGTTCTATAATGATTTCGAAGATGTCGAACGGCTGGTTGCTGCGCTGAATAAGATGAAGCAGTTCTTCAGCTAGTCATTATCTTTTAGCAATTATACATAAGTCATCGAGCGCAGCATAAAATGTCAGACGATCTCCACGACCTGTATCAGGACATAATCCTCGAGCACAATAAGCGGCCACGGCATTACGGTGCGCTGGCGGATTACACGCATAGCGCAGAAGGATACAATCCGATCTGCGGTGATAAGCTGACAATTTTCTTGGTGTTGAAGGAGGACCTCATTAAAGCTGTGCAGTTTGAGGCAGCGTGTTGTGCGATCTGCAAAGCATCGGCGTCGATGATGACAGAAGTACTCATCGGAAAGACGCTGTTAGAAGCTGAAGCAGCATTTAAACGAGTTGGTGAACTGTTATCGTCGGAGCTCAACCTTGAAGCTGATTTGTCAGTCGATGGCGAAATCGCCGCCTTGGCTGGAGTGCGTAAGTTCGCCGCGCGGATTAAATGCGCTACCTTGCCTTGGCATACCTATGTCGCTGCATTGAAGAGCTAAGCAATTCTGGTTCTTAATCCTACGCTTACTCCTCATCTTAATCTGCCGCTTCGTATAAGCAGTGGGTTTTGCCTCGGAGGAGTAGGAGTAAGGTTAAGAGTAGGAGTAGGACGAATCTAGCTATTCAAGTGCTCAATCGTCGCGTTGACGAAATGATCGAGGCTGGCGTGCTTTGATTCAAAGCCGACAGGGAGGCCGTGCTCTTTTAAGCTGTTGGTCGTGACTGGACCGATACTGCCGAATGCAGGCTTTTTAGCATCTGGCTCGAGCTTAAGAGCTGCGGCTTGATCAACAAACGACTTCACTGTAGATGAACTGGTGAACAGCACTGCGTCGGCACCTTCCTTGCGGTAGCGCTCTGCTGCTGGGTGCTCACTCAGGTCTGTCTTGGTCGTTTTATACAGCGGTAATGTGTCAACAATCGCGCCGCCTTCAATTTCGAGGCGTTTGACCAGTGTTTCGCGGTTTTGATTCCCAGTGATAACGAGCATTTGAATACTTTCGATACCTTCATCTTGTATAAAGGTATCAACTAGAGCGTCACCATTGGCCTTTCCCGGAATTAGGTCGACTTTAAGGTGGTGGGATTCAATCGCTCGCGCGGTGGCAGCACCAACTGCGGCAATGCGCATCGGCCCGAGGCAGCGAATGTCGTCAAATGCTTTATAGAATATGTCGAAGAAGGATTTTACACCATTAACGCTGGTAAAGATGATCCACTCATAAATCGCGATGCCCGCGAGTATTTCGGTAATGACCTGCGGGTTGATGTCTGGTTGAACTTCGATGAATGGTAGCTCGATGACTTCGGCGCCGTTGCTTTCGAGTAACACAGTGAGTTGACTGGCTTGTTCGCGCGCGCGAGTGACGACAACCTTCTTACCCATGAGCGGGCGCCCCTCGAACCACTCAGTTTTGGAGCGTTTGGTGACAACATCACCAATGATAATCATGGCGGGAGTGGAAATGCCGGCAGATTCAATATCACTAACGATAGAGTTGACGGTGCCGAACACGGAGCGTTGGTGATTGAGAGTTGCCCATTGGATCGCACCGACGGGCATCTCACCAGACATGCCACCTGCTTTGAGTTCGCTGAGTATACGCGGTAACTGACCAAGACCCATGTAGAGGCAAAGCGTGCCGTTGGTGTTACCGTGTTGTTTGAAATCAATACTGATCGACTGTTTCTCTGGATTCTCATGACCTGTGAGAAACGTAATTGAGGAACTGTACGAGCGATGAGAGAGGGGGATGCCTGCATAGGCCGCGGCTGCGAGCGCTGCGGTCACTCCGGGAACAATTTCGTAGGGGATTTTGTCGGCTTCTAGCTCCGCTATTTCTTCACCACCGCGACCAAAAACAAAAGGGTCACCACCCTTGAGGCGAACCACTTGCTGGCCCCTGTTGGCACGTTCGACTAAGATTTCTTCAATCTCATCCTGCGGGATCGAATGTAAGCCAGGCCGCTTACCGACATAAATACGTTCGGCTTCGGGACGTGCCCACTTCAGTAATTTGGGGTTGGCTAGGTAGTCGTACACAAGTACGTCAGCAGTTTCGATGAGTTCGCGGGCGCGAACAGTGACTAGACCAGGATCTCCTGGGCCTGCACCAATAAGATACACTTTTCCTGTTTTTGTTTTAGAAGGCATTGTTGGTAAGCAGTTAAAATTCAGAACCGATAGATTCGTTTTAAACAGAAAACTCAGAAAAGATGTGCTCGATAATCGCATCGATCTTGTCAAGTGATTCGAGTTCAAATTCGAACTTAGTATGGCCGACTTTTGAATGGTAGATATAGAAAGTGCCATCAACGTAGTGCGCACCTACGGGTGTTTGACAACCGCCACCGAGACGACGTAGGAACGCACGTTCTAAAGACACGGCGCGCTTAGTCGTTTCGCAGAACAGGTGTTCATAGCGCGGCAGATCGGCTGCACGACATTGGATCGCAATGGCAGCTTGGCCTGGTGCAGGCACGACCTGATCAATGGGTAACTCGACAAATTCAAGCCCTTCATGCGCTGAAATCTCCAAACGATCCAGTCCCGCTGCGGCGAGCAGAGTGGCTTCGGCCTCGCCCTCTAAGATCTTACGCATGCGGGTGGCGACGTTGCCACGAATGGTAGTCCATTCAGCTTGATCTTGAAAGATGCCGACTTGTGCGCGACGACGTGGACTACTGGTTGCAATCGTCTTGGGAGCTGCTTTGCCAGTTCGGTGAACCAGCACATCATTGGCACGGGCACGCGGCAAGTAGCCTGCGATGCAAAGATCGGCTTGAAATTGAGTGGGGAGATCTTTGGCGCTGTGTACCGCTATACTTGCTCGCCCATCGAGTAGGGCATCTTCAAGTTCCTTGGTGAAGAGACCGATACCGCCGCGCTTCTCTAGTGACCAAGTTAGGCGTTCGTCGACTTTAGTACTGAGGCGCAATTCCTCGAATTGCAGATCGGGGAGTGCCTGCTGAAGCCACGCCTGTACCATCTCGGTCTGCTTGAGAGCGAGTGGGCTTTTACGTGTGGCTATTTGTATTGGCGTTGCCATGGGCTTAGAACGATGAACATCGACAATTCAATAATGAATGTCGAAAAAATATATAGCGATCGAATTACCAAAATAAAAAGCGGTCGACGGCATAAACCGACGACCGCTATAAATTACCAAAATAAACTACAACTTAATTGTAAGAAGCTTGAGACCCGCCGATATTGCGCTTCTTAACCCAAGGCATGAGAGCGCGGAGTCGTTTGCCAGTCTTTTCGATTGGGTGAGCTTGGCCGTCTTTGACGAACTGTTTGTACTTCGGCAATCCTGCCTTGTATTCGTTTACCCAGTTCTTGGTGAACTTGCCGTTTTGAATTTCCTTAAGGATCGACTTCATTGCCTTCTTAGAAGATGCATTGATGACTCGAGGGCCACTAATGTAGTCTCCCCATTCAGCTGTCTCGGAGATTGAGAAACGCATACCAGATATTCCGGACTCAACCATGAGATCGACGATCAACTTTAATTCGTGCAAGCACTCAAAGTAAGCCATCTCTGGTTGGTAACCTGCTTCAACTAGTGTTTCATAGCCAGCCATGACGAGTGCTGAGGCACCACCACAGAGAACGGCTTGCTCACCGAAGAGGTCAGTTTCACACTCTTCCTGGAAAGTTGTTTCGATAACCCCGGCACGTGTGCCGCCTACGCCCTTCGCCCATGCTAGTGCAATCTTCTTGGCATCTTTAGATGAGCCTTTGTTGATCGCGATCAGCGCTGGAACGCCCTTGCCCTCGACGTATTGGCTACGAACAACGTGACCTGGGCCCTTAGGAGCCACCATAATGACGTCGATACCCTTAGGTGCTTTGATTAGACCAAAGTGGATTGCGAGGCCGTGTGTGAATACAATTGTCTTACCCTTGGTCAGGTTTGGGAGGATGTCGGTTTCGTAAACTTCAGCCTGCTTCATATCGGGCACAGCGATCATGATCACATCTGCTTTTTGCACCGCTTCAGCAGTTTCGAACACTTCGAAACCTTGGCTTTCAGCGACCTTGACGGACTTGCTCTTTTTGTAGAGGCCGATGATTACATTTAGGCCGCTTTCCTTCAAGTTTTGCGCATGGGCGTGACCCTGCGAACCGTAGCCAATGATGGCGAGGGTCTTCTTTTTGATTACTCGGAGATCAGCGTCCTTGTCGGTATAGACTTTAGCAGGCATATTTATCGTAGTTTGTGGAAGCAGGTTAGCTTCCGGGTTATAGAAAGTGGAGAGGAGGGCGGATTATCCGCGTTTCAGTGCGAGATTACCAGTGCGTGCCATCTCACTGATGCCATACGGCTCAATCAGATTTAGGAAGGCTTGCACCTTGTTAGAATTACCAGTCATCTCGATATTTACTGAATCAGCAGCGACATCTATAATCTTGGCACGGAAAATATCACAGACCTGCATGATCTCAGATCGCTGAGCTGCGGGCGCATTAACCTTTAAAATGACCAACTCCCGTTCAGTCGCTTGACCGCTCGAGAACTCAGTTACATCTAACACATTGATGAACTTATTGACCTGTTTGATAACTTGCTCCAACGCATCTTCATCGCCAACAATCGTGGCTGTGATGCGTGAGAAACGATTGTCAATCATCGGCCCCACATTTAATGTCTCGATATTAAAGCCGCGGCCGCTGAACATGCCCGCGATACGAGCAAGAACACCGAACTTATTTTCAACAAGAATAGAGATGATGTGGCGCATGATGTAGAAGCTTTACGGCTTAAGCTTGAGAAATGGTAGACGGCGAGGGATTCGAACCCACGACCCCCTCGGTGTAAACGAGGTGCTCTAACCAACTGAGCTAGCCGTCCTCAAGTTTGGAAAGTCGAGAAACATGCGGCGGATGGTAGGTGAATCAAGCCTTATTTTATCTGAAAAGGATATTTCTTTGGATTTTTTATATCGTGGGTAAATGAAACAAGAAGTGTTGCCTTCCTTTTAATTGTTACTGTAGTGGCGGATATTGCGCAATCACCAAAATATTCATACACGGGTAAATGAAAAGACGGGACTACATATTTATATTAGGCTGTATTCTTTCGGTCCTTAGCGTTGCCTTTGCTGCTCAAATCGCAGTCATCGTAGCGGATCCGCGCTTCAGCGGCCATATTAACCAAATTGCACCTGTTTTCGGCGTTGCTTTTGGAATCGTTTGGCTTGGTGGACTACGCTATCTTCCTGCGGTATTTATTGGTGCCTTGCTGCCTGGGATCATTGCAAAAGAGAGTTTGCTTATGTTGCTGAGCGTGCCAATTGCAACCGTTACGTCCTCCGCGTTAAGTTTGCGTATATTAGAGGCTCTGCATGTGCGCTTCAATATGGAGCGCATTCGAGATGCACTAATAATCTTGTTTGTGGGGATCATAGCAAGCACCTGCTTCGGTGCTGTCATTGAATCTGTATTTCAATGTCGAGGCACGGGAGGTATCAATTGGGATGATTTTAAGGCGTTGTTCTTAACCAATTGGTTGGCAGCAGCTGTGGGATCGATTATTATTACTCCGTTCATTTTAGCCTGGGCGGATAAGGGCGGCTTCAAACTCGCAGGGCGGCAGTTCATTGAAGTGGGCCTTTGGCTTCTAGTGTTGTCCGCTTTCGGCTCAGTTACTTTTCAAAACTGGGCTCCGACTGACGTATTATTTTACCCGATGGAGCTGGCCATTTTTCCGATCATGGCATGGTCCGCGATTCGCTTCGGTCTTCGCGGCGCGTCCGCTGGGGTGTTTATTTTGGCGCTACTTGCAGTATGCGCACTGATTCCTGTTTTTTCAGCTGAAAGTACCGCCATTAGCCAAAGCCCTGCGAATGTCTGGATTTTTGTGGGAATTGTTTCGATTACTTCCATCTGCCTCGCAGCGGTGATGACTGAATTACGGCTTCGCGAAGCGCAAGTTTCGGAGAACGAGCGACGCCTTAGCGCCTTCACTGGTGCGTTGCCCGATATAGCCTTCGTGTTTTCGCGTGAAGGAATGATCGTTGATGTCTTTTCCGCTGATTCGGCAATCAAGTCGACTCACCGGATCACAAACGCAGAGCGAGTTCTTGGTAAACCTTTGGCAGCTGTGTTTGATGAGAATGCGTGTCGCGCTTTCCTCGCTACAATTTCTGAATCGTTGAATTCAAATTCAGTGAAGACGTTGGAGTATTCTTTGGATTCGGTCGATGTTGGACAGCATTGGTTTGAAGCCCGTGTCTCACCAATGGCCACGGGTGAGCAACAAGCTGATTGTGTTGTTTGGGTTGCGTATAATATCTCATCGAGAAAGGCTGCAGAGGCTGCGATTAAGCAGCGAGATGTGGTGCTAAACGCGACAGCTCGAGCCAACCATGCATTACTGACGACCGTTGATTTTGATAATGCAATAGAGTTGGCCATGTGCGAAGTTGGCACTGCGCTGAATGTTGATCGCTCTTTTGTTTTTGAGATTACAGGTCGAGCGAGCGAAGCCTTTCACATCTTTAATCCTCGTTTTGAATGGCTGAAAAATGATTCATACCAAAGTGTCCTTGGACATCGTTCTCTGCAAGACGCTCCTTTCGAAGACTTTTTCCCTGGATGGTATGAGCAGTTAATGCAGGGCGAAATCATCCAAGTATTAGGGTCGTCTGACAGCCAGCTTGATTCGAAAGTATTCCGAGAACTAGAGAGCGAGTCTTTATTGGTAATTCCGATGT
>Ga0206126_10000730_pt1 | contig 42966 bp, 47 predicted proteins | sample Helgoland_Spring_5_FD_148621 | JGI IMG/M metagenome (GOLD analysis project Ga0206126, IMG submission 148621) | Pelagic subsurface seawater microbial communities from Kabeltonne, Helgoland, North Sea - Helgoland_Spring_Bloom_20160412_1 | ecosystem: Environmental > Aquatic > Marine > Epipelagic ...
AAGATACAAGATAAGCTAAACGGCATTATGGATCAGATACAAGCAATAATGGAATCTGATCCAAGAGCTCATATACCACCTTCTGATGAACTTCTTGAACTATTGCGTAGAGCTAATATATACTTTGCTCATATGAATGATGAGAACAGAGATTATTTCCAGTATGTTAATCATGCTATAGAAGATGAAACGGAATGGAATATCTAACCTTTATAGATCTTCTGTAAGTGATCCTCAAACTGTTCAACCTTAGCTAAACGATTTGGCCAGAGAATGTAATCTTTCTCTGGATTTGCTTTGAGATTATTCAGCAATGGTATAATAGCATTATATAAACTATTCAATTTTTCCTCAGTAGACGTTGCTGTCTCTGATACCTTTTGTACTGCTTCTAATTCATCTTCATCAACTGCTGTGAATCCGAAGTCAAACATATCACTCATATTACACCTATTTTTACTTTTATTTATAACTTCTTGATTTCATTGGAAACCTTTTTTGAGAAAAAGCCCTTTTTTAGTTGCACTTAGTACGAAAGGGTCCTATAATAAGGTATATTAAGGAGAAAAGAACATGGAAAATTTTGAAACAGGTTACACAGCAGAAGAAATCATTAAGAACTTTGCTGGAGCATATATGGATGGTGATGTAGTTCGTTGGGTATCTAACGACAAGGTTCCTTTTCTTGATATGGTAACAGACTTTGCTACGTTAGGTTTGATTGCTGATTTCCAAGTTGAGCTTTCTGAAAATACTCGTAAGATCGAGCAGACTGCATTCTTAAAAAGTTACATGACTGCTCAAGCTAATCGTTCAGAAGAAGATAAGAACGAAGAGCGTATGATGGCTCAAGCAGCTTTTGGTTCAGATGCTAAAGTTGTTAACGTAATTACAGGAGAAGTTTTGTAATGAAAAAGACTGAGCTATTCACTTTCGAAGGAGTTACGCTAGACGTAACCTTCGGAATATCTGAAACAGTCCGCCATGGAGGTCCTTTTGATCGTGGATCGGCTGATAGCTATTATCGTCGAGGACATCAACCTCATTACTATACTGAAGACACTCATAACTCAGATCGTATAGAAGAATCTGATATGACAGAGGAAGAAGTGCTTGAGTATCGTGCTGGTTTTTACTATAATGAAACTGTAGAAATGGACTGGAAGGACTGGGGATGATTTACAGGAATGAAAAGTATGGTGATAGCAAAGTATTTTCTGTTGCTGAGAACTATGCTGGTACATGGCATATAATTGAGTATGCTAATAACTGCTATAGGAGTGATATTACTATCTCTAAAGATGATGTAGGATCATTTATTAAGAAGCTTGAAGATGGTGGTTGGGTAAAAAAAGATCGGTTATAATGAAAATAACAGTTGCACTTTGTTTCGAAAGAGACTATAATAACTTAAATAATGAGGAAATATATTATGACATTTGTTGAACAACTTCGTATCGAGCATGCTGAATTTCAAAGAAAGGAAGCTGCTAAGTTTGCTAAGAAGCAAGCCAGAGAGCAAGCTGCGTTTATGAAAAAGCAGCAGCGTCAAGCGAAAGCTAAACGCGCAGATAAGTCCATGCTTCGTAAAGAAGAGTTTCATTATACTGATGCATCTAAGTATGCTCAGCAGTATTATGGTGAGACTTATCATGAGACTACGAGATTCGATAACGATTGGGATTAATCTTAATTGTTATTGAAAAACCTAACAGCCAATGTACAAGGTTTTGTTAGGTGGGTATAGACAGCCGGTACCGAATAGAAACCCGGACGTTAGCTGCTAACGATAATGCAGATAAGGGGAGAGGTTCTGCAGTAAACCTCTCCCACGAAAACTATATTAACCTGCGTCTTGCAAATGAGGGAACCGGACCTAAACTTTGCCAGACATTATCGTTAAAGAACCAAGGCGCAGATTAATATAGTTTTATTTTATGGAAGGAGTGAATGTGGATATTGATACTCAACAGAAGTTTCAAATACTAGATATGATTATTGATAAGCAAAGTAAAGAGCTTACTCGATTGTCTAATGCAATAGAACGAATTAGTGTAGCAATGACTGCTGTACGAATGAATGAATCAAAAGGGAAAAAGAGATGATGACTCGTAATGAAATGATTGAACAACTACAAGCTCAAGTTTGTCGTGTTGTGTTTAAAAAGATTAATGGTGAAGAGCGTGATATGAGCTGTACGCTTATGGAGACTGCTTTACCTAAAGCTACAAAGGACCCCCTATCTCAGAAGAAGGTTCGTGCTGTTAATGAAGCAGTTATTGTTGCTTGGGATGTTAATAAGGATGACTTCAGATCATTCCGTGTTGAGAATGTGGTTTCATTTTCGTAGATAAATAACATTTTAAATTGGAGCGTAAATGTTTGAAACAATAACATCAGTTCAGTGGGTACTTCTTATAGGGGTATCCATTTCCGCTTTCATGATAGGTAAAAATTACGCTACTATGAAAATGGAACAAATCATTGAGCATACTATTCTAGCTTTAATTGAGCAAAGAATGATCAAAGCGAAAAGAGATGCTTCCGGTGAATACGAAATATACGAATACGATCAAGAAATATAACAGTTGCACTTATTATAAAAAGAGACTATAATAAGGTATATATGATGGAGATGTGAATGAAGAAGATTCGTAAAAAACGTAAACTAACCGATGAGCAGAAAGCTGTACTAGTAGAACGTATTACTAAAGCACGTGAAGCTAAGAAGCCAGCTGCTCAGTTATCTATTCATGAAACTGTTCGTAATCTACCTGATGATGATATCTTCTCTGTGAAGAATGTTCGTAGTTGGATTAAGAATGCTAAAGATAAGTTATCTGGTATGAGAAGCTGGAAGAACTCTAAAGAAAAGGGTCAAGCATCTGAGTACCTGGTACAGCAAGGCTATTTACATAACTTGCAAGCTTATCTACGTGATGGTGTCTATAGGGATTTGTACTATGGTGAAGAGCGTCAATTTAAAACTAAATTTAAATGTGTCGTGATGGCATACAATAAAGATGGCACTCCTAAGCGTAGTGTGGGTGTAATGTACCCAGACATAGGTGTCTATACAACTGAAATGGACAATGAGGTAAATGGCAAAAGAGCAGTTTCTAACAAAAAACAAGTTCGCAAAAATGGTAGAAGTAAAGGTAAGAGAGCACCGGTATAGCTACATGGACGCAATCATTCATATCTGTGAGGATATAGAATTGGATCTGGAAGATATACGTAAGTATGTCTCTGGATCTATAAAAGAGAAGATTGAGGTTGAGGCAATGAATCTTAATTATCTTCCACGAGGTAACACATTGCCAGTTGACTTATAATAAATAAGTCTATATAATGATCAAGTGGATAAAACATACACAAAAATATACTGTAACATACAAGGAAAATATATATGAGTTTTGCAGCACTAAAAACTAATCGCACCGACCTATCTAAGCTAGTAGAAGCTGCTAGTAGCGGTCCAGGCGAACAAACTAAAACCGATAATCGAAATGACGAGCGCTTTTGGCAGCCTACACGAGATAAAGCTGGCAATGGATATGCTGTAGTTCGTTTTCTTCCTGGTGACGCTGAGGCTCCTACGCCTTGGGTACGCTACTGGGATCATTTCTTTAAAGGACCAACCGGTCAATGGTATGTAGAGAAGTCTCTTACATCTATTGGTCAGGCTGATCCTCTATCAGAGAGCAATAGTAAGTTATGGAACGAAGATGGTTCCGAAGAAGCCAAGCGTATTGTACGCGAGCGCAAACGGAACTTACGTTACATTGCTAATGTACTTATTGTCTCTGATCCATCTGCTCCAGAGAACGAAGGCCAAGTGAAACTATATCGCTTTGGTAAGAAGATCTTTGATAAGATTATGGACTCTATGCAGCCTCAGTTCCCTGACGAGGCTCCTGTGAATCCATTTGATATGTGGCAAGGTGCTGACTTTACGATTAAGATTCGTAAGGTAGAGGGTTACCCTAACTACGATGCGTCTAGCTTTAAGTCTCCTGCTCAAGTAGCTGGTGATGATGATCAGCTAGAAGCTATCTACAATAAGCAACACGATTGTACTGAATGGACTGATCCTAAGAACTATAAGACATATGATGAGCTTAAGTCTCGTCTGGCTCTTGTGTTAGGTGAGAGTGCACCACGTACTGTACGTGAAGAGGTATCATTGGATACTTCTACGCCTTATGTGGCTCCTCAGGCTACTGCTCCTGCAGCAGTTGCTCCTATGGCTGCTCCTGCACCTATGGCAACAGCAGAGAATACTGCTCTTGATGAGGATGATACTATGTCGTACTTTGCTAAACTAGCAGCTGACGACTAGTACTAATCACCTATATTGTGAAAACGCATTGCTCCACCGTTGTGAACATCGACGGTGGAGGTTTCTCCTGATAGCACTAGTTGTTGACTGTAGTTATGAGTTTGATTTCTATCTCCAACTTGACCAATAGAATTAATACTACCCATTGGATGATTACCTCCACTACCATATTTTATAGTATTCATAAGAGTATCAATTCTATCACCAGTAGTTATAGCAGCTGCAGGAGGTAATAAAGCGTCATAATCTATTCTTCTACGAGATCTAGCAGTCATTGGTAAGTATGAAAGCTCTAAAAAGTCTCCTGTAGTTTGACCTACACTATAACCTCTACCAGGAAATGCACTCCCATTACCATTACCCTTTATCATTTCAGTTTCTAAGCGATGAGGTTTACCTTGTAGAACTTTCATTTCTTCTAGAAGTCTCATTAACTCTCTTTTAGCAGCATCCTTTGCAGCTGAACTCATTCCAGGCGCGGTCATACTTTCTAGTCGCTTATACTCAAGATTAGCATCCTGAATATCATATTCAAGTAGTAATTTCTTTGCAGCTGCAGGGTTTGTTTGTTCTAAATGTCGTAAGATAGCTTCTTCATTAACAGTTTGCGCACCATATCCATGTGTACCACCATAAACACTCTCTTTAGCCGCAGCTTCTACAGTCTTGTTAAAAAAGCCAATCTGTTCTGCGCCTTTCATATCAGCTATTTTCATCTGCTGAGCTATAACCTGAGCCTCAAACTCCGCATCTAATCTAGCTTTTTCTCTAGCAATACGATTCTTAACTAGAATAAACCCGTGAATAAAAAATGCAGCAAGTGCAAATCCTATACCTACTGGAGTGGGCCCAAATATAGCTAACATAGTTAATCCACTAACAGACATATTAAGAAAGTCTGCTGCTTTTTGGTTGCCAGTTTGCTCACCTACCCAATCAGCAAGTAATCCACCTGTAAAGTTTAATAAGCCTGCCCAACCAAGGCCTTTAAATATACCTGCCCTAGGTACAAAACCTTTTAAAAATCCTCGCTTAGCTGCAGAAGAAGCTCCAGCTCCGCCTGCAGGTCCTCCTGTGCTTCCCATTCCAATACCTCTTCTTATAGCTCCCAGTATCATACTAGGGGCAAAGAATAAGGCTATAGTTGATCCCCACTTAACAAAGTCTTCTTTAGTCCAAGGCATTTCAAAACCAAACTGATTATCTTTTTCTCCTGGGCTGATATTAAGAGATTTGGTTATAGCACTTCCTATAAGAGAACCAAAGAATGCTGCAAGGGCTAACTTCTTACCACCTATCATAGCAAGAAATCCAATTTTAAACGCATCAACAACGTATGGAATAATTGCTGCTTTTGTTTCTTCATCTAGAAAGACATCGTTCGGATCAAGATCTGTAAACACTTTTTCTAATAACTTTGCACCGAATTGACCAACTAGTAAAGCTGCTGTTCCCCAAACTGCACCTCTTGCAAGATATTTTCCTACAACCCCTGCTAACGTCGACAGAGTTGCTCCACTAAACGCACCAGCTAGAGCAGCTGATACCCATCTCGCTACAGTGCCAAGCCCTGTAGCGTCACCTAAACCTTGTTTAAAACCTGCTTTGAATCCTTGAGGTCTCGTTACAGCTCGTTTTTTCTCACGAGACGCATCTAGTTTTGCTTCTAATTCATCTCCTCTATCGCTTTTTTCACCCTCAATAAACTTAACTATACTCTTAGCAGTAATGTCAAGAGATTTATTTTGCTCTAATAGAGTATTATTAATTTCATCAAGTGTTATAGCCATTGGTTAGCCCTGTCTTTCGTGTTCTTCTTTTTCTTTTTTAAGCTGGTCTGTTAGTAAAGCGACGTATATTTCCCTTTCCCAAGGTATCATTAATTCAAGATCGGTTAATGAGTATTTATGGTTTTGCATTAACTGATAGTTAGTATTATAAAAATTAATTAATGAGTCATGAGAAAGGTTTATTAAAAAAAATCATTTAGTCCTTGTAAAGTTTGAACGTTATCTGTTTTACATGATTCACATGTGAATTCTACATCGTATTTCATTTTAGGTAGATTATCAATAAAGTTGATTATCATATCAAATTGATCTGAGTTTAAGTTATCTAAAAAAGTCTCTATGTCTTTTCGAGACTCATCAGCAAACATTATATTGTCTTCCTCTGTTTGTAGGGAGTCTAAACATGCTATAATCATTTCATACATGCCTTCAGTTAAAGTGCTAGACTGTAATTCAGATATCTTAGCTAGGTGTTTATAACTAGGGTAAGCCATTGTAAGTTTAAATTCATCTGTTAAATTTATAATATGAGTATCCTTTGGAACAGTCATATCTATGTCTTGCAATGGAACATTAACTGTAGTATATTCTTCACACTTTTCGCATTTAATACTAACGTCAGTAGTTTCACCAACTGACTTAGCTCTAATCTGAGTGAATAAAAACTCAACATCAAATGTTGCCAATTCATTTACTTCTATATCTTCATATGTGCAAGCTTCAATAGTATCTACAACTGATTGTAGTATAGCTTTCTCATCACGAGATTCTAAAGCCATTAATAATATTTTTTGTTCTTTTACTAGGAAAGGTCTGTAAGTAAATTGTACACCAGTAGATGGTACGCTTGATGTGTATTTTGGATAGGTATTTATTTGTGGTAGTGCCATGATTTAATCATCCTTATTATTTTGAAGTCCAGTTCGTATATGAAAGCTGAACATTGAGCTTAACAAGACCGTCTTGCTCATCAGAAAATTCAATTGTGTTCATTGTTGTTGGAAATGCGTCTTTTAATATACAGGTGTATATAATAGACTCACTTGTTATTATATCTAGATCAATATTTAATCCAAATATTTTATCGATAGGAAAATCAAAAGCCATTCCTTTTTTGCTTTGTTGTATTATTACTTGCTTAGTATAATTATTAGCATATCCTATCTCAAATGTGTCTTGATTAATAACTTCATTCTGCCAAGCTTCAAAATACTTTCTTATACTATAGTCATTCATAACATGAAAGGTAAGATTAATATCATCAGAAGCAAAACCGTTTGGCATTTTACGAGCTTTTAACCCAATAAGTCTCTCTTGAGTCATTATCTGTCTACCAGGAAGGTTGACATTAGTACAAAGAATGTTAAGATCATTTGTGTTATATCCTTGTACTGGAGGTAACTGTACAAAGTATTGATTAGCAGAAGCAAAGCCTTTTCCTTTAGATGCTACACCTTTTAATTGATCAATATTCATCTTAACATCCTTCTTGAATCTGCATATACTTTACTACCACTAGACTTCTGCCAATCAGCAAGAGGAAGAAACGTTGCGATCTCCCATTCAGGTGCTGGTACGATAGCAAATCTACTCTTCACATGATCAGTAAGATAATGTTTAAAGCATGGAGCAAAGTATTTTGTACGAGCAGACTTCTTTAGATAGTTGTAGTTAACAGCAAATCTAGTCTTCTCATCATACGCTTTATTATTAGTATTGTCTAATAGTACATCTAAGAACTTAGCTCTTAGTACTGGAGGTAAGTAATGTAAGTTCAAACCATAAAAGCCACCAGGAGCTGAATCAACAATAATAGTTAAAGGAAAAGAGTCATAATATGGAAGCTTATCTTTTGTCTTTGGATTATAAAAGAACATTGCCATAGCACCAGGTTGAAAAGTACCCTTTAGTTCAATAGGTTCTTCTTTCATAATCTGATTACGATTGACACGCCTCATTGATTGTGCTTTCTTACGAAACCAGTCTCTTGATTCTTGCGTACGAGGAGTTATTCCTTTTCGGAATGCTTCCATCTCTAGGTTTTGAAATAAATTACTCATACCGGTATTTATGTCTTTTTTCTAGGCTTTTTCTTACGAAAGGGCTTTAAAGGTTTAAGAGGTTTTAAACCGCCCTTCTTTGATTGTTTAGGCATAATACCCATCTCTGTTAGAGTCTTCTCTGTCCATATCTGAAACTCCCAACCTCTATCTTTAGCATACCCTTCAGCTGTTTCCCACTTATTCATATTCTTAACATAGGTCATAGCTTCGTTTATATAACGTTTAGACTTGTCTGGTCTCTTAGGAGGTTTTGTCTCTTTATCAGGTTTTACTTCTACAAGTATTGTTCTTCCTGTCTTGAATGTTATCTTAAGGTCCATAAAGTACCTATGCATACGTTTATCTACATCCCAGAAGTATGGAATAACTACCTCTTCTGATGACCAATTACGTATATTTGGATTGTTATCACACCAAACAAAACAATGTCTCTCCCACATTGAACGGTAAGTCACCTTATCTGCATCACCTTTGTACTTGCTTCTATGTTTAACTAGATATTTTCCGGAATAAGCCATATAAATACTTTCATAAGATAACCCTATTTATTGGATATTTAACCATGAATGCTAGAACAGAACGAACGAGACATAGTCCTACTTATAAGTTCCCTATTAATAATCTAGAACAAAAGTATGAAGCTAAGATACATTTTACTGCCATGGAAGTAGAATCCTTTGATGTTAACTTCTTATTTGATTTCGCTCAAAATGCTGCTTCAAGAACTGCGCTAGGAACTGCGCTAGATAAAGCAAAAGAAGGTAGTACTCCAATAGGTCGAGCAGCATTAGCTCAATTAGATCAGGATCTTGTAGAACTAGAAAGAAGATCTAAAGCTGAAGCAGCTGCTAGAAATGCAGCTAATAATGGTGTGAAGTCTCAAATGCAAAAGGCTACAGGCATACAATTTAAACCTGGTAATAAAGGTAAAGCTGTTTTATACTTACCTCAAGCAATTCAAATAACGGATAATGCGCAATATGATAATATTGACTTAGGTATAATTGGAGCAAATGCTGAACGAGGATTACAAGCAGGTGACAATGTGTTGCCTTTACTTATGTCAGAACTTAAAACTGCGGGCAGTTCTATAATTGATCAACTTACAGGTAAAGGTCCACAAAAATCAGATTTAGCTCGATTAGCTGTTAATCGAGCAGCTCAGTACTTACCTAATGCTGGTGCTAGAGGAGCAGTAAGTGCAACAACTAGAGTAGCAATTAACCCTAATACAAGAGCTTTATTTAAAAGCGTACCTTTACGTGAATTTACTTTTACATTTAAGATGATACCTACCTCAAAGGAAGAAACTAAACAGATAACAGGTTTAATAAAGTTCTTTAGAGAAAATCTTTATCCAGAGGTGATACCCATGGGTGGAGATAATGGCATTAATGCTGGATATAAATTTCCTAATGTATTTGATATAAAATTAACATATCCAGGTAAAGAGTATATAGGTACAAAGATACTTCCATCTTATATTAGAAACTTTTCTGCTACATATAACGCTTCTGGAATGGGATTCTTAGAAGGTGGAGATTTCTCTGAAGTGGATATTACAATGTCATTTATCGAATCTGGCACTCTACACAAGAAACTAATACAGGACGGATATTAATATGTACTTTCAAAGATTTCCATTCGTAAATTATAACTTCGGTAATAACGAAGCTGACACTATCTTTCCTGACATTTCTACATATATAGATATCGTTGATCAATTAAGAGATGAGGTGTCTTTCTATGAAAAATACACTATACTTGATGGAGATAGGCCTGATACAGTATCTCAAATGCTATATGATACACCTGATTACCATTGGACGTTCTTTTTTATGAATGATGGATTAAGAGAATCAGGTTGGCCTTTATCTGAAAGAGAGATGAGAGCGCTTGTTAAGAAAAGGTATCCTCATAGAACTGTTACAACTCAAAGTAATATCGCGTCTAACTTTCTTCCAGGTGACTTTGTTATAGGAAAGACTTCTGGTACAACAGGTAGAGTAGTTGAACGTAACTTAGATTTAGGTCAAATTGTTATTGCTTCTGATAAGAACGATGCTGGATTAAATAATAACTTTGGACAGACAGAGCAGATAGCGGCAGGTACTACTGCAGAAGATCAAGCAGCAAACACAGCTACTCTTATTAGTGAGTCTGTACAGTATAATGCTCCACTATACTATAAGAATTCATCTGGCGATATTGTAGATATTAATCCATATAATCAAACAACTTCTGGGTTAGTACCTACTACTATTATGGAAGATAATATTAACTTTAATGATAGGTTAAAAGAAATAACAGTAATAAAACCAAGTAGGATAATAAGTGTTGTAAGTGAATACTTTAAACTATTGAAAGCATAACCCATGAGTGATATCCCTCAGAGTCAATATATAATTGAGAGTGCTATCTTTACTGCAGATAGATATTCTACGTCATTTGGACCGCCAATGGACATTTCTAAGTCAATAGCGGAACTTAATATATTTGAAAGTGTTGAGTTACCATACCTAACAGGTACGTGTGCATTAGTAGATGATGTAAGATTTAGAGACGTAATAGGTATTAAAGGTAGTGAACGATTAACTTTTACCATACTTGCAACTGAAAATTCAACACCTATTATAAAAACATTTATGATAACTGGTATAGCTGCCAACACTTCCGCTAATGAGAGAACAGAAGTACATACACTTACTCTTATGGAAGAGCATGCTTACTTAAGTTCAGTTATGAAGATAAGCGAATCCTATACAGGTAATCCTGAGCAAATAGTTATTAATATATTAAACTCACATCTTGGTAAAGTTCTTAGACCTAATGCTAGGATAGCTTTACAGCAAAAAATGAAAGTAAATATACCCTACTGGAACCCTCTACAAGCTACAGAATGGCTTAGAGATAGAATGTCTTCTTCTTTAGGTGCACCATATTTTCTATATGCATCATTAAGAGATGATTTATTAAGACTAGAAGACTTAGATAATATGATGAAGAAAGATAGCTGGAATAAAGAGATTCCTTATTCTTACTCTCAAACATCACACAATTTAATACCAGATGCAGTAAGCAGTAAAGGGTATCCTGGTAGTTTGCAAGCTGATTATTTTCATGTTAAATCATATAGCGCATCTCAGATAGAAAGCACTTTAAGATTAGCTCAAGGAGGAGCTATTGGGTCTGAATTTAAGACTATGGATTTAACTTCATCAAGTCAAACAGAGAAAAGACGACATAACTCTAATACTACATTAAATAAATTTATAGAGAGTATTGAATCAAATGCTGATTTAAATTCATCAATTGGTTACGATTCGCAGCTAATGTTTTCTAAAGGAAATACTGACTTTAAAAATATTGGTGATCTTAATTCTAAAGTTTTTAGTGAAGTTGTAGCATCTAGAAAGTTCTATGACACAGATGGTATTACTCCTATTGCTGGATATGCAGATGAGCATCAACAAGAAGCTCTATATAAATTAAAGATTAAGTCAGCTTCGTTAAGAGCTATTCTTTTAAATAATGTATTTGAAATATCCGTTCCTGGTCAACCTTATATACTAGATGATCTAGATATTGGAGTAGGTTCAAATATTTCACTTAATTATGTTGTAGCATCTCAAGCAGATGGTTCTATAATGGGTGGAGATGTTGATAGAAACAAGTCAGGTAAGTTTTTAGTTTATAGAACTAGACATATGTTCTCTGAAGGTCAATATAATTTAAAGATGGACATAGTTAAACTAACTGATAAGACAGGTGAAGCATGAGAGCAATAAACACAGAGTTTTATGGTGATGACTCCAGATGGTTTATTGGAGTGGTTTCACAGATAGGTGATGTAAGAAACCTGGGTAGAGTTAGAGTGCGTATATTTGGTATTCATAATGAAGACACAGCTAAAGTAAAATTAAGTGATCTACCATGGGCATCAGTTGTCGTACCTGTTACTCAAGGTGGTGTATCTGGTTCTACTATGCCTGATGGTATACAAGTAGGTGCTCAGGTCTATGGTATATTCTTAGACGGTAAACATTCTCAGAGTCCTCTTATCTTAGGATCTATTCCTCATGATTCAGGTTTAAGAGTAGTTGTTGATGAGCAACCAGATCCTTATGTTCAACCAAAAGTATCTAAACCTACTAACAATACAGATGAGCAAGGTAATGCGATTGCTAGTTCAGGAGAGTTAAAAGTACCTTTAATAGGATCATCAAGACAAGAGCAAAGTTTTAATTACTTAAAGCAGTATTTTCAATCAAAGGGTAATATTAGTAATCCTGGTAATTGTGCTGCTGCTTTTGTGGGTAATTTTATGCATGAAGCTGGAACAGATTTGAACCCTGATACATACGAGTTTCCAAAAAATCCATCGGTAGGAGGTTATGGTATAGCTCAATGGACTGGTCTTAGAAGAAGAAACTTTATAACCTTTGCTAATAATATACCTGGAGCAAGCTTTACAAGCTTAGAAGTTCAACTAGCTTTTGTTGTGAATGAGTTAGAAGATCGTGAAGCACAAAGAGGTAGAACATACAATAAGTTAACACATGATAGCACTATTCTAAACTATACAGAAACAGTTTTAGCTTTATATGAAACTCCTCAAACTGCTGTAGACTTTAATAAAGAGACTCAGTTTATATCTTTTTATTTAAAATATGCTAGAGCTGGTGGAATACGAAACTACGAGCTTACTAGCTCTAGACAGAGTCTAGCTCTACAAGCTTATAAAGCTGAATTTGAAAAGAGACTTAAATCTGCTAAGCTTATTAATAAAACATTTGGAGAAGGATAATGGCATCTTTAGTAGCATTAAATTCTAAATTAAAAAGTTTAGTGTCAACATCTGGATTTGATATTCTCAGCAAAGAGACGTCAGCTATAGCTTCTTCTGTGCAAGCTTTAAACTCTACAAGTCTAGGTACAGAATTAAATGAATCATTAAGTGGTGTATTGGCATTAAACACATCCGCAAAGGCTTCTTCTTGTATTGCTATCCTTACAGAGAATATACCTGGTATTACTGATCAAATAGTTAAAGATGTTAGTGCTAGTAAATCGGATCTAGAAGCTATAATGGGTGCTACTGCTGATAATGGATTTCTTGATGTTGTAATTACATGCCCCACTCCAGAAGGAATAAAAGTATCCCTAGGAGCTATAGCTAATCCTACTGATCAACAAACTCAAGCTATCCTTACTAACACAACTCCAAAGAAATATCAAAATCAAATAGCTACTATTACTGTAAAAGATTTTACTAAATTATCTACAGAATTTTCTACTGCTTTAACTTCTTTTGCAAGTGCGTTTAGTAATCTCACTAATACTCAAACAGGTAATGTACTTCAGGATATACTACTACAAACAGATGATACACCTATTAGTATACTAGAAAACTTTGGAGTACCAAGATCTGAAGCACCAACTATTCTTGTATTGCTACAAGAGAAAAAAACTACAGAGGCTATAACAAGAATAGCAGCATTAACTGGTAAAGATATTGAAACTGTTGAAGCTTTTATATCTACTGTACCTACATCTTTAGATGCACAGTTAGCAGAAGAAGGAGAGACCTCTTCTACAGGTGTGTATGATGTATCAAGTAAAAATAATACATGGCGAGGAGCAGCAACTACTAATGAATACTTTGATATCATTGCAACTCAAGAGCAACTATTAATCGAATTTATTAAATGTCCTAGAGAAATAACTGAGATTGTATTTTATGGACATGAAATGACTGCTGATCAAATACTTACTGCAAAGGATATACATGAGTCTTATAAAGCGGATGGTAATGATGGTATACCTTTTCATTATGTAGTACAGCCAGGAGGTAACCTACAGCGAGGTAGATCTATAGCTAAAGAAGGTACATACTCAACTACACATAATAAATATTCAATAGGAGTAGTAATACCGCACTATATAAATGCAGAAGCTAAAGTGCAACAAGGTGCTACTGTACGTCAGATTATAGAAGCATTTTATCATGTATGGCCAGGAGGCCAACTATTCGATGCTAATGAGGACATAGGAGAGTCTAATATACCTGTAGGGCTTTCAATATCTTCATATGCTGAATCTTTTAAAAAAGTTAATTACGGTGGCGCTGGTAGGTCATTTTCTACTGCTCAGCTAATTAATGCATCTCAAGGTGGTGTGTAATGGGTAAAACAAATAATGTAGAGTCATTAGTTAATAGAACAACTGTTCAAGGATCAGGCGCTGCTCAATCTCAAGGATTTGTATCCCATCCTTTTTCAGATGCATCAGGAGCATATCCATTTGCTAACGAAGAAGGTAAGCCAGTTACAACAACGGGTGGTCAGCTAATCAATACTTATGGTGCAGATATTCCAGATGATACTATACAAGGTAATAACCCTGGCACTGCTTCTTGTTATATTCATACCACTCCAGCAGGTCATACAATTGAGTATAATGATACTCCTGGTTCAGAAAGAATAATGATTCGTCATATGAATGGAGATGGAGTTAATATAGGACCAGACGGTTCTATTATTATATCTGGTAAAAGACGTATTGATAAAGCTCAAGAAGATTACTTCCTTGAAGTAAAAAATGGTACAATGAAGTTTGAAGGTAATCTTACTTTAGATGTAACAGGTGACTTTAACGTTAATGTAGGTGGAGAGTATAATGTTAACTCTGCTAAGAAAACAGAAGTTGTTAAAAAAGGACCATATGTTAGAACTATATCTGGTGATGATATTAAGACAGTAGACGGTAATCAGACTAATCTGGTTAATAAAGGTGGAGCTCATCAGTATCTAGAAGGACTATCTACTATTGTTAAAGGTGATAGTAGATATATTGTAGAAGGACCTCATACAGAAGCTGTATCTGGAGTATTAACTATGACATCAGAAGCTGAGATTGTACTTACTTCGCCTGAAGCCAACATAGCTGCTGATAACTTATCCGTATTTGGTGATACCGGTACAATAGGTGGTCAGAATATGCAGATGTATACAATGAATCTAAGAGCTGGAGGTACTGTATACGCTGATGTTTCGATGGATACTCCTAAAGGTAACATCACCAGAGTAGAAGGAACATCAGCTCACTACACTACATTCCACGGTGATCTAAATGGTACTGCTCTAAGATCTAACATTACAGCTGCACAGAATTATCCTGATACTGATCCTGGTGGCAATACATCTGGATCTCCATATTCATATACAAATAATTCTGCAGATGATTTAGCTAATAATACAGATGAAACTGCTAAACCAACATCTACTCTTTTAACTGATTATAGAACAAAGAGTGCAAAAGGGGTTAAAATTGTTAAAGTAGATCCTAATGATGTACAAAAGAACAATATTGACTTATCTAAAAAGACTGCTGGAGTAACAAACAGAGAGTTAACAATTGCAGAGATCAGACGTAAGATGAGAGATCCAGCTCATAGAGATAATACTGAGTTTACTGCTCTTATGGTTTCTCAAGAAAAACTTTCACCAGAGTTTGCAAACAGTTCACCTCCTAATGTAGAAACAGTAGAGGACACTAGCTCTATTATTGTACAAGGACACACTGTACTAGGTAATCCATCACCTACCTTAACATCTAAGAGGATTATTGTATAATGGCTAATAATTATTTACCTGATCTTAGATTTCTTCCAGAAGGATTAACAAGAGTACATTCTGGTACTCCTCTTAATGATGGTATTACAGTAGGTAACTTTTTAAAAGGTACTACTCTAGATCACATACCTGAAGTGTCTGATAGAATTCAAATAGTTCGTAATCTATTACCTCAAGCTCAAATACTCAAAGCCATCGGAGAAAATACAAAACGTTTCTCTAATCATAAGCTTGTTGTAATAGAAGGTTTATATAAAGCAGATCCTGAAGAGCAGATGACTGAAGCAGATACTAATACTAATTTCTTAGCCACTGCAGGTAGATCAGTTGTATATGAGTTAAGACGAAATGATAAAACTGACAATGAAAAGACATTTGAGCTTGCAAGATATCTACAAGTGTATCATAAGATATATGATAGGCTAATTTTAGACTATGATACTTACAATGAAGGTGAATTAAACGTTCAGATTATTATTGAAATGCCTGTTATACCTTCTAACTATAATATATCATTTAGGGGTGCTAGTGAGACTAGATTTAATAATAATGTACAAGCAGTAGGACAGTTAGTTGAAATAACAGAGACACCTAGCACCACTGTAGACTTCCCTGCTAATACCCCAGATGAGGTTGCTGGATATTTTACTATTGGTGATGTTCATTCAAGACAACTTAAAATATTTGGTGGTAATCCATGGCAGTCATATGCTTTAGATAGTAGAACGTCAAGAGATGAGACTATTATTAACAATATTAAGAAAATTAAATCAGGTGAAGTTGTAGTTATATCAGCAGGTATCAATGATGCTATTAATTCAAACGATACCCCTGAGCAGATTGGTGCTAGAATTAAAAAGATTGTTGATGCTTCATATAAACTAAGTCATGTTATAACCTTCTTACTGTTTAGAATAACAGATAAGACTACCAATACAAGACAAGTAGCAATAAGGCAAGCTATAATTAATGAACTAGGGGTATTAAATAATATACGAATTGTTGATTTAAATGACTCTCAATATTCTTTTGCCTCTGATGGAGTTAGCTTAAGTAAAGAGTCTTACATATCAATCTCAAACATCTTAATTTAACTTATAAATAACAGAAATTATTGGAAGACAAATGGCTATAAGAAGAGTTTTATCTACAGAAGATGGTAATCTTCAGAAGAGTACGCTGATATCCTCGCGTGCCGTAGACTATTTGGATATTGATTTAACCTTTGCAAAAAGACCATCAGGTGATATCTATAAGAAAAAAGATGCTGCTGCTGTTAAGCAATCTATAAAGAATCTTCTTCTTACAGATTTTTATGAGAAACCTTTTCAACCATTCTTTGGTGCTAATCTACGAGCTATGTTATTCGAATTAGCTGATGAAGATACAGAAGATGAAGTAGAAGAGAATATTATAAATGCTATAAACAAGTATGAACCTAGAGCTGAAATACTTACTATATCTGTTAATGTTCTTCCAGATCAAAATGATATGAGAGTATCAGTATACTTTAAAATTATTAGTACACAAGAAACAGTAACATTCACTACGAACCTATCGAGGCTAAGATAATGGCAACTACAATTAAGTCAACTAACCTAGACTTTACGTCGATTAAAAATAACTTGAAGACATTCTTAGCTCAACAAGATGAGTTTGCTGACTATAACTTCGAAGCGTCTGGTCTATCTAATATACTAGATGTGCTAGCTTATAACACTCACTATAATGGACTTATCGCTAACTTCGCTTTGAACGAGTCATTCCTTGGGACTGCGCAGCTGAGAAGCTCTCTCGTGTCGTTATCTGAAGGTATTGGTTATATTCCAAAATCAAGAACAGCATCTAGAGCCGCTATAACCTTCTCTATTAATTTAACTTCATTAGCTGAAAGACCTTCTACAGTATCTTTAGCACCAGGAATTACCTTTGAAAGTTCTATAGATGATATTACTTACACATTCCAAACTAGAGAAACAGTAACAGCAACTGATGATGGATCAGGTATTTACCAATTCAAAACAATTGGTGGTTCATCTAATATTTCTATCTTTGAAGGTACTCAGAAAACAAAAACGTTTATTGCTGATGCTGTATCACAAGATTCTCTTTATATTATCCCAGATAAAAACATGGATATGGATACTGCTATTGTTAGAGTATATGAGAGTCCTACATCTGTAGCCTTCACAACATATCAAAATATTAAAACAGCCACTCTCATTAATGCTCAAACAGCTCTTTATATTTTAAAAGAATCTCCTAATGAATTCTATGAACTTTCCTTTGGTGATGGAATTACATTTGGCATTACTCCTAAAGCAGGTTACAAAATAGAAATGGATTATTTGTCTGTGTCTGGTCCAGATGCTAACGATGGTGCTTTGTTTACTCCTGTATCTCAAGTTAATGTGGGTGGTACAGGTTATACTATTACAGCTCAGACAGTTACTAACTCCATTGGTGGTGATATAAAAGAGACTAATCAATCTATTAGAACAAACGCTCCATTCCAGTATGCTACTCAAAACAGAATGGTTACAGCTGATGACTACTCATCTCTAGTGCTTAGAAACTTTTCTACTCTTATCAAAGATATTAAATCCTTTGGAGGAGAGAATGCATTAAACCCTGAGTTTGGTGCTGTGTATATGTCTATTGTGTTTGAAGATGACGTCCTTGCATCAACTCAGACTACTACTAAGAGTAGTATTCAAGAGTTAGTAGATCAATTAGCTGTTGTATCATTTAGATTAAGATTCCTTGACCCTGTTACTACTTTTATTGAAGCTAATACTTTCTTCCAATTCAACCCTAAGTTAACTACTCTATCTTTAAATGGTATTACTGATTCTGTTAACACTGTAGTTAGAGAATACTTTAGCGGTAACATTGGTAAGTTTGGGCAAGCGTTTAGACGTTCTAATTTGTTAACATTAATTGATGAAGTATCACCGGCTGTACTTTCTTCTCGCATGGATGTGAAGATGCAACAAAGAATAACACCTAGGTTAGATGCTCAGAATGATTTTAATCTTAGATTTCCTACAGCTATAGCAGCTGCAGATGATGTAAACTTTATTATTGATAGTTCTGCTTTTAATATCGATAATAGATCTGCTAAGATAAGAAACAAACTAAACAGCAATAAGCTTCAGATTGTTACTCTAGATGGTAGCACTGTTATTGTCGATAATATAGGAAGCTTTAATCCTGCTAACGGAACTGTATCATTGGTAGGATTTAAACCATCAAGTGTTATTGGTGGAGTTAACTATATTAAATTAAAAGCTGTACCTGCTAATCCAAGTGCTATAGCTCCAGTAAGAGAAGATATACTTCAGTTTGATGAAGATCCATCATTTGCATCAGCAGTAATAGTAGAGTCAGTATAAAATGGCTAGAGATTATACATTAAAAGATAACCTACGTAGAGATTACAGGTTTACTGATTATCATTTAGTAGATCAGGTCTTACCTGATTACTTTAAGGAAGATTATCCTAAACTAATCAAGTTACTTGAAGCGTATAATCAATTCGAAGATTCTGATCAATCCCCTGCTAGACTAGTGCATGATGTGATTACATCTCGAGATATTACAGCTAATGATTTATCTCTTTTATCTTTTATTGAGGATGAATTACTTCTAGGACAATCTTACTTCGAAGGGTTTGATAATAAACGATCTGCAGCAAAATATTCAAATACTTTATACCGATCAAAAGGTACTCTATATTCTATACAACAGTTCTTTAGAACATTCTTTGGCGTTACACCAGATGTAAGATATACAAAAGAAGATAGGTTTATGGTAGGAGAAGATGATTCTAGAATAGGATTTGATTCTCAGAAGTTTTTAACAGATGATAAACTGTATCAAGTATTTGCTATCTTAATTAAGGCTGATATTCCTGTAGAGGCTTGGAGAGAAGCGTATAAGCTCTTTGTACATCCTGCTGGTATGTACTTTGGAGGTGAAGTATTACTTGAAACAACAGGTAGTATTAACTTTGGTCTTATGCCAGACTTTGTCAAAATTAATACTGATATAGTTGTACAAGGTGAAGCTTCTCTTGGAGTAGCATTACAGTCTACAGATCTAACTGGAGAAGTAGATTCAGATGGTAGAGGTACATATGGTAAACTAAGAATAGGTCTACCAGATGCAATCGAAGCTATTCAAGATGTTCCACTATCAGAGATCGATCGCAACTACGATACAATTAGAGAGCTTATTAGCACTACTAGCCCAACAATGGATGAAGATTCAGCTGGTACAGATGGTAGAGTACAGAGATTCAGTCAAGATCGTTCAGCATTCGATACTATGGATGAAGTTAAATATACTTACTATGATTCAGATTCAGCATAATAACCATTATAAATAAAACTAACCACAGATACGGATTTAGCAATGGCAAGACAAAACATTAATAAAGGCACTTTAGCCAATGATGGTACAGGCGATACGCTCAGGATCGCTGCCGGTAAGGTAAATGATAACTTTGGAGAATTATATCAGTTTCTAGGTGGTGATAGTGCCCAAGTTACTAATAAGATGTCCTTATCAGATAGCGGAGTAGTCTACAAAGGGCTTAACTATAATACCACACTAGGATTTATAGAAGGTTCTGCAACAGTATCTATTGATCTTCCAGGAGAGAGTGGTACAGTAGCTCTTGTAGGAAGTACACAAACTCTTGCTAATAAAACATTGATAGATCCTGTATTAACTTTACCTCAAATTAACGATACAAGTGCTGATCATCAGTATGTTATCGCAGTTAATGAGCTAGCAGCAGATAGAACAATTACATTACCTCTTCTAGGAGCAGATGATCAGTTTACATTTAACGCACATGCTCAGACTTTAACAAATAAAACATTAACCACACCTGTAATATCTTCACCAAACATTACTACAGCTATTAATGATGTTAACTCTGCAGAGATAATTAAGTTAACTCCTTCTGGATCAGCTGTAAACGAAATTCAAATTAGTAACGCAGCTACTACTGGAATTCCTCAAATTGCAGGAACAGGATCAGATACTAATGTAGGAATAGGTATATCAGGTACAGGTAGCGGACTTATTCATATTCAATCAGGTATACGATATGTACCTGAAACTATAGATGATGACGCAGCAATCAGTCCTACCAGAGCTCTTACTATATTTGAAGCTGGTGGCGCAATTAATTGTACTTTAGCTAACGGTACTCAGATTGGTGAAACAAAAACATTAGCAAATATTGGTACAGGGGTAGTTACAATTACTCCAACTACATTTAAAAACGGAACTACTTTACATCTTAGAGCGAACGCTTTAGTGAAAGTTGTATGGGTTGATAACACATTTGGATGGTTATTGATGTCAGAGAAAACATACGCATCTAGTGACGCAGCAGCACTAGTATACGTAGCATAAGATAAGAGATATAAAATGCCAGCAATTATTACAGATAGATTCAAAAAAGAGATTCTTTTAAACCTTCAAGAGGATATTGACAGTGACGCTAATAACTATTATGTGTCTGTTGGTAGACCAGTTGATTGGGATAGTGCCGACACAGCACCTACTCCTTCTAATACAATTAGAACTATTCGAGATGCTCAATACAATATGACAGCTGTAAAAAATGTTGAAGCTCATTCATTTGTTATACCTAGGTATACTTGGTCATTAGGAGCGATATATCAGGGTTATAATGATAACTCTACAGGTCACCCGACAAATAGCTTCTATGTAATTACAGATGAGAATAACGTCTATGTGTGCTTAGAAGGTGGTAAAGCTGCTACAGGTCAATCAGTTACATCTACAGTTAAACCTACAGGTACATTAACAACATCGTTTGAAACTGCTGATGGGTATGTGTGGAAGTTCTTGTATTCAGTTGGTGCTTTGAGAGCATCGCAATTCTTAGCTGCTAACTTTATGCCAGTAACTAAGTTTGGATTGTTTGATTCATCTTCTCCTGCTGATCATGTTGAGCAAGTTGGTATTCAGAACGCTGCAGTTGCTGGACAGGTTACAGGTTATCAAGTTACAGCAGGTGGGTCTGGTTATACCACAGCTCCAGTAGTCACAGTTGTTGGTAATGGTACAGAAGCAAAAGCATCTGCTACTATCAGTGGAGGAGCAGTCACTAAGATTGTAGTAAAAGATTCTGATGGACAAAAAGCTCACGGATCATTATACACAAATGCTCATATTGAAATTACAGGTGGTGCAGGTACTGGTGCAAAAGGTAGACCAATTATTGGACCTGCTGCTGGTTTCGGTGCTGATCCAAGAGATGATCTTAAAGCTACAGCAATGATGTTTACAGCTAAACCAGCTGGTGCAGAAGGGTCTAACTGGGTTGTTAATAACGACTTTAGACAGGTTACTCTTATTAAGAATATAGAGTTACCAGACTCTGATGCTTTATATACAGGTGTTACTGGTAATGCATTACGTAGAATGGAATTTGCAAATATTACATCTACATTCTCTGCTGATAAAACTATACAAGGAGCTACATCTTTAGCTAAAGCATATGTAGTGAAATCGGATTCAGATACAGTATGGTATATTCAAGATTCAGATACACAATTTACTTTATTCGCAGAAGGTGAAACAATATCTGAAACTAATGGTGCTGGATCTGGTATTCTAGAAGCAACAGGTGATGATGCTGATGCGTATGCATATGTTAACGGAGATGTTGATCCATCCTCAGGTGAAGTAATGTATATAGATAATAGAGCAGCAATACAAAGATCTGCAGACCAAACAGAAGATATAAAAATTATTATCCAACTTTAATGGAAGACTAGTATGACAAAAGCGTTTACTTCAGAAATATTCTCATCTACTTATAGGGATGACTTTAAAGACAGCGACAACTTCCATAGAGTGTTGTTTAATAGCGGTCGTGCACTACAAGCTAGAGAGCTTACTCAACTGCAAACAATTATGCAAAGAGAATTAGCAAGGCTTGGTAAACACTTATTTAAAGAAGGTGCTGCAATTAATCCAGGAGGATTAACAGTAAACCCTAACTATGAATTTATTAAGTTAAATACATCTTCTAATGCTTTACCAGCGAACATTACAGACTTAGTAGGTGTTGATTTTACATCAGCTAGTTCTATTGCTTTTAAAGTTATAGAAGTAGTTGCAGCTGCAGGTTCAGATCCTGCTACTCTCTATGTTGCTTATACAAACACATCTAGCGGTACTAGCGGTACAAGTCCTGTACGAGTAGCTGCTGGCGAAGATTTAACTAGTTCATCTTTTACATTAACTGCTCAATCAACTAACACTGTAACTAATCCAGCTACAGGTCAAGGTTGTAAAGTTTCTATGCATGCAGGTGATTTCTTTGCTCAAGATCACTTTGTATTTGCTAAAGATCAGTCAAAGATTATTTCAAAATATTCTAATAAACCTACAACAAGTATTGGTTTTAAAGTAGTACAAGATATTGTAACATCATCAGATAATAGCGCTTTATTTGACAACCAAGGTGCTACTCCTAACCTAGCATCTCCTGGTGCGGATAGGTATAGAATTGCTTTAACAATTGCTGAGCAATCAGATGTAGATTCTGATGAAAATTATATTGAAGTTGCTAAGATTAAAAATGGTGTTGTAACATCTCAAGTAGCTGCTACAGACGATTATAATGAGATTAATAATGTATTAGCTCTTCGCACTAAAGAAGAATCTGGAGATTACATTGTAAAGCCGTTTGAACTCACTTTTGAAACAAACGATTCAGATACATCTAAGCTAGATTTTATTGTAAGTTCAGGTACTGCTTATGTAGATGGATACAGATCTAATAACCCTAGTGATAAAATTATTACAATAGATAAACCAAGAACTACAGCATCAGAAAACAATCAGGTAGTCGCTGCTGATTATGGCAATTACATTGTAGTATCAAGTGGTAAGGGTATACCTAATATTAACGAACTACAGCTTATGAACTTACGAACTGCTGTAACTCATGGTGGTTCTACAATTGGTACAGCAAGAGTAAGACATGTGGAAGAAGATGGTGCAAATTATAGATTGTATCTATTCGACATTGCTATGAATGCAGGTCAAAACTTCTCTAGTGTAAAATCAATTGGTACAAGCAGCACAGATTTCTTTAACTTAGTTTTAGAGATTAGTAAAGCAGTTCTAAAAGATGCTGCTAATAACAATCTACTATTTAATCTACCGAGAGCGAGACCACAATCTATTTCAGATATATCAGTAGCAGTACAAAGACGTTTCTCTACTCAAACAAACTCTTCTGGTCAAGCTACTATTTCCTTAACAGCTACAGGAGAAACATTCTCTGATACTACTCTATGGACAATGGGTGCAGCTGACTCAGATATAGATACAGGAGCTTCTGTTTCTGGCGCTGGTACTCAATCAGCTAATATTACCGGTGCAGCAGTAAGTCAAAATCCATATGAAGTATTAGCATATGTTAATAAATCAGCTGGCGTTGTTAGATCTAAAACCTTAACATCTCGTACACAAACTATTACTCCAGATAGTGATGGTAATGTAACTTTAGATAAACCAGACATCTTTTCATTCGACACTATCAAACTAGTAGATTCTGATGGTGATTCATTAGCAGCTATCTATGAAACAGATAACGGGCAAAGAGATAATAAGTATGACTTAGGTAAACTTAATATTATCGCTGGTAATACACAAGCAGCTGATGTATATGTAAAATACAAATACTTTGAGCACGGTGCTGGTGGAGACTTCTTTGCAGTTAACTCATATACAGGTCAAGTTGATTATGAAAACATTCCAGACTTTACAAAAGCAGACGGTTCAAAAATTAATCTACGAAACGTAATTGATTTTAGACCTGTTGTTAATAGTTCAGGTAACTTTGGATCTGGATCTAAGATTAATGAGCTTCCAAGACCTACTGACTTAATCACATTTGATGTTAATTACTATCAAGGTAAAGCAGTAAAAGTAGTTATTGACACTGATAGTAGAATTAGCGTAGTAGAAGGTAAATCTGCAGTTGAACCTACTCTTCCTAAGTCACCAGAAAATTCATTAGACTTATTTAACGTAACTCTAAATCCTTTTGTTATAGATGATAATGACATCAACAGCCAACTACTCACTTATAAACGCTTTACAATGGCAGACATCGGTAAGCTAGAACAGCGTGTAGCAAGCTTAGAAGAAACTACTTCATTAAGCCTACTTGAGCTAGAAACATCTAACTTCGAAGTTTATGATGCTAACGGCTTAAGCAGAAATAAATCAGGATTCTTTGTTGATAACTTTACAGGTCAGAGTGGTTCATTTGTTGAATCATTAGACTATAAAGCAGCAATTGATCCTACTTTAAGAGAGCTAAGACCCTCATTCTCTAATAGAAATGTTAATCTATTCTATGATAGTGATCATGCTGATAATAGCGATGTTGTTATTAAAGGTGACAACATCTACCTAAATTATAATGAAGTTAGCTATCTTAATAACGATTATGTAACTGGTACAGAAAATGTAAATCCATTTGCTGTTGTTACTACTAGAGGTTTCTTAGAATTATCACCTACATCTGATGAATGGTTTGAAACAACTTACTCTGAACCAATTGTTGTAGACGGTGGATTTGAACAAGGAAGAGTTACCGGTCAAGTTTGGAACGATTGGAGTTTCAACTGGTCTGGAGCTGAATCGTTAAGTACTGGTGATATTGTTGGTAACACAACAACTAGAGAACGTCTTAGTGCTCAATCTCAAACTAGTAATCAAGGATCTGAAGGCGCTAGACGTAGATGGTTCCAAGATATTGTAAGAGACACAATTGGTGCTAGAATTACTGGCTTGAGAACTAGAACAGAGTTTCTTGATGAGGAGGGCGTTGAGATTAGCCGTACCTTCTTACCTTTTATGCGTACAAGAAAAATATTCTTTAAAGCACAAGGTCTAAAACCTAACACTCGTCACTTCCCATTCTTTGCGAATAAAGATGTATCAAGTTGGGTTAAGCAAGAAACATTTAACCGTGTAGCTACTCTTGATTCAGACTACTCTACAGGATATAATAATCTTACTCAACACCCTAACAATCCAACTACTTCTTTAATATCAGACGTGAATGGTAGAATTGAAGGTTCATTCTTCTTACCTCACACAGATGAGATTAAGTTTAATGCAGGTGATAGAACATTTAATCTATTAGATATTAATACAAATAAGGAAGAAGATTGTACTTCAATTGCAGGTACTAAGTATTATGCCCAAGGAGTTAATTCTCATAGACAACAAACAGTACTATCAACAAGACTAGTAGATTTGGCTGTAGGTACGGTATCATCTCAAGTAATAGGTGAGCGTATCTTTACTATAGATCCTTTAGCTCAATCATTCTTAGTAGAAGATTTAGAAGGTGTATTCATTACAGCGATAAAGGTTAGGTTTAGTTCAAAACCAGCTACAGGTGCTGCGCCTGTTATAGCTCAACTAAGACCAATGGTTAATGGTATACCATCTTCTGATAGTGTTATTCCAGGCTCTGTTGTATTTAAAGCTCCTAGTTCAATAACCACATCAACTGATGGCACAACAGCCACAACATTCCAATTTGATGAGCCAGTATACTTAACAGGTAACGAAGAGTATGCAATTGTTCTCTTATCAGATTCAAATGAGTATAATGTATATGTTGCTGAAGCTGGAGAGTTTATCTTAGGATCAACTGAGAAGAGATTAACTAAGCAAGCTACTCTAGGGTCATTGTTTAAATCTCAGAACGCTAGAACTTGGGAGCCAGATCAGACTAAAGATCTTACCTTTGAATTAATAAGAGCTGATTTTGCTACAAGCGGTTCTGCAATAATTGAAAATAGTCCAATAGCAAAAGTTAATATTTCTAATGCAATTAAGACTAATACTTCTGATCCAGATTCAATTACAATCGCATTACAAGATCATGGATTTATTGTAGGTGATACTGTTGAAATAACAGGAGCTGCTGCAGTGGGTGGTATTGCTGCTAATAACATTAACGGTGTAAGAACCGTGACAGTAGTAGATGGAGATAACTTTAAAGTTAATGCTGCAGCTAATGCTACATCAGCTACAACTGGTGGTGGAGACTTTACAATCGAACGTCAGAATATGTTCGATGTGATGATGTTAAAAGTAGAGAATATTCTACCTCCTTTAACTACTATTGCAGCTAATGCTAAGCTTACTTCTGGTAAGTCTATTGGAGGTAGTGAAACAGCTTATCAAAAAGAAACTTCATATACTCCTTATGCTATTAATCGTAACATCTACTTTAACACTCCTAAGTTGCTATCAACTAAACGTAATGCAGATGCTAATCTAAGCGGTGCAAGAGCTACATCAGTAAAGGTTGATCTTACTACTGTATCATCATTAGTATCACCTGTAATTGATATGCAAAGGACATCTGTATCAACAATACATAACAGAGTGGATAACAATAATGCTATTAATGTAGTAGCTGAAACAAGTGCTAGAGGTGGATCATCACTTGCTAAGCATCTTACAGTACCTATAACCCTAGCTGAAAAAGCTAAAGGTCTAAAGATTATGCTTGGTGTAAATAAACCATCTGCAGCTAGCTTTGATATGTACTTCAGAACTAATAGCACTGGAGGAGTATTAGCTGATCAAGACTTTACATTGATTGCTCCAGAAGAAGCTATGCCATCTGATGACACTTCAGGTGTATTTAGAGACTATAGATATCTTCCTGGTGGTATAAATGGTACATTAGATGACTTCGATCAATTCCAGCTTAAGATTGTTATGAAATCCACTAACAGCTCTAAAGTACCAAGATTTGCTGATCTAAGAGCTATAGCGTTGACGGTGTAATATGAATCGAGTGAAAGTAGAAGGTCGTACAGACCTTGTTCGTGATATGAATAGTGGTGCTATTATTAGTATAAATAGTACAGAGGCTAACAATGCTAGAGAAAGAAAGCATAGACAGCAGCTAGAAGAGCAAGACCAAAGAGAACTTAAATCTGACGTGGATCAACTAAAGAATGATATGAGTGTTATAAAAGATTTACTGACAAAACTAGTAGAGAAGTAAGATATGCCAAAGCAAATTGTAAACATTAGTGATACAGTAAAAACGTTCCAAGAGAAGTTTAATACCTTTTCTGATCATGTAGGGTGGAAAGGTAATCTTACAACTACAGAAGACTCTGATATTGTAGGTTCTATTAACGAGCTTGATGCTGAGTTAGGTACAATTACAGCACTAGCCATGGGCACAACAGCGTCTACCGTGTCTGGCGCTATAGCTGAACTAGAAGGTGAGATTGATACTCTTAACATCTTTGTTGAACCAGGTCAAGCTCTCACAACAACAGCTACATCTTTAGCTGACGCTATAAATGAACTTGATGCAGAGCTAGGTACTATAACAACAGGTGCTATGGGTACAACAGCAGATACTGTATCTGGTGCTATAGCAGAGTTACAATCAGAGATATTAATCATTGATTCATCTGCATCTGCTCAGTTAGTACAGATAGGGAATCTTTCTACTCTAGAGACTACAGCAAAAAACAACTTAGTAGCCGCTATCAATGAACTAGATGATAGAATAGACACCGATGCAGATTTTAGAAATAAGGTAAGTGGAAATGATGCAGGGGGACTAGGATCATTTACATATACTCAAGGAACAGGTGTATTTGAATATACAGGTCCGAGTGTTGCAGATATAAGAGGTCAGTTCTCTGGTGGTAATGAAATTACTATTACTAGCGGTTCTATTGCTCATGATGACATTACAAGAACAGATACTACATCAGCTACAACTGCATCATACGGAGGATCCTTTGATGTAATAGCAAGTGTTACTTCTAATGCTAGAGGTCATGTTACAGCTGTAGATGTAGAAACAGTTACTCTACCAGCTATATATACTCACCCCACATATGATGGTGATGATATTAATCTAGATACGGGTGCATTAACAGGCGCTACTGTTATATCAGATTTAGATTTTAATGTTACCACAGATGCATTAGGCCATGTTACAGATGCAGCAGCTGCGGTTGCTACTAGGACTATTACATTAGCTAATTTAGGTTATACAGGTACTACAGATGCTAATACATATGTGCATCCTAACCATACAGGAGATGTGACATCTACTGCAGATGGAGCTACATCAATTTCTGGTAATGCAGTAACAACCACTAAAATTAATAACCTAGCTGTGACAAGCGGTAAACTAGCTGATAGTGCTGTCACACAAGATAAGATAGCTGATGATGCTATTGGTCAAAATGAGCTAGAGAGCGTAGTAACCTTGGTTATATATAGTAGTGATGGAACAGCTGTGAAGACGCTTTATGGTGCAGGAGCTTAATAGATGACTGTAAGAACCCCACTTATACTAGATGGGTCTAATAACCTTAAAGAGATGACAACAGCTCAGATAACTGCTGTTAAAGATAGGGTTAGATATTTGTATGGAGCTTCTCCATCTGTTACTCTATCTCGTGTTGCTTCTGGTGGTACTTTAGGAAATATTGCAGATACTCGTAAAAGATCAGGTGCTGCATCTGTTAGCACTGGTAACCAAAATACTGTTGATGATGGAGCAGCAGAGTATACACAAGAAGCTGCTACGGCAGAACCAGGTACAGTGACTGTTAACTATGCTAGAATATCTCAGACAAAAGATAACACCACAGCAAGTGTAGATACTAACAATGTTGCTTTTCCAATATATAGAACCAGTGGAAATGATATTAGAGCTATGACTCTAACTGATGTGTATGATACATTTATAAACCCTGCTATAGATACGATTACAGGTTCCGCTGGACAACCAGGTACATATTATATTCACACAGGAACCAGTTTATCTGGATATACAGCAGTAAGTACATCAGCAGTATTTTCTGATACACGTGCAAACACTGGCAGTTTTCTAGCAGCTAATATTGGTACTGCAGGAACAACTCAAGATTTTGCAACAACTGTTACTAACTACTATCTTTTATCGGCTAATAATATAGCAGCGCCGTCTATGGAACAGATGCTATTTATTAGAAACTCTGATAAAAATATAGAGCAATACACTCAAGCGGAAATGGATGCATGGTTACAGAACTGTGTGAGACATACTGCATCAGAGGGTAACGGAACTGGTACTAAAATAACATATAACTATACTACAGGAACTAATCTAGGTTCTGGTATGACAGATACAATCCTCAATGGGTCTGGTAATTACCAGACAAGATTTGTTGGTGTTGATGACTATCGTGCACAAGAATTTCCAAACGGTTCGGCAGTTACTGCTGCAACTCACAGACTTAAAATTACTCAGGTATAAACATGACAATACACAACTTAGAAATAAATACGGCACATTTTACTAATAACGAACGTACAGATATTGAAGCACTTCTTGTTTCTGAGGAATCAACTGATGATAATATAGTTTTGATTTCTCATAGTATTGAAGCTAAAGAAGGTGATGCTGATTATGAATGGTTAATTAGTAAGATTGATATTGACCAAATTCATGAGAATACATTTAATAAGTTTCGCAGAGAAAATGAAGAGTTTCGTGAAACCATCATCGCCACTGGTAAAGAGATGGGTCTCATCTTTGATAATAATGGTGTGAACAGTAATCTATATGAAGCCCTTGTAGATACTTTGTTTGAGCCATTTGTCGAAGAAGACATGAAAGAAAAGCTATTTGTAATGAAACTTAAACTCTTTGAGGTAGAGGCTATTAAGTCTAGTAAAGATAGAGAACTAAAAGCTAAACTGAGAAAGTCAAAAGACTTCTTATCGGCTATTAAGTATGCAACAATGATTGCACTACCCGAAGAATAGATCAAATTTCTTATGAACAAAATGTAAGAAGTGAGCAGCTGCAGTCATGTCCTGCTCATTGTGATCTAGTATAAAGTTCCAAGGCATTCCAATATTAGTAAATGGTACATTGTACTTCTCTATTATATAAGAGAATATAACCTCGTTGTTTAATACCCAATTCTTAGAGATTTGTTCTGGATAAAGATTGTCTTCCAACGAATCGTTGAATGTACATACAGCTTCTACTGATCTCTCAGCAAAATTAAGATTACGAACACAGTCTGAATTCATTACAATAACAGCTGTATTAATACAACTTTGAGTACCATTTATATCATGTAAGAGTAACATGGCTTTTTTATTATGAGCCTTTGTATACATATCCATAGAATGCCATTCAAAGTTATCATTAAACCTATCACGTAATTGATCATTATCGATATCCGCAACTTCTATATCAAATGCACATACTTTGTTTAGATCAAATCTTTCAAAGATGTTTACTGTAGTATTAGGTATTACATCAAAGTCTATGTACATTATCTCATCATAATCTTTAGCTAGTCTCTCAAACGAGTTTAGCTTTTCAAATTGAACTTCGATATAGTCAGTTGAAGTAGGCTTTATAAGCAGATAGTCTGCACCCACAATGTTAGCATACTCTCTATGCTTCTGCTCTAGTTGATCTGCATACTTAATAAACTGTTCTCTTTTAAATGAGGGAACAGATTCATGATCAGCAAGATCATTTCTATATAAGCTGAATATTATTCTTTTCACACCATTGCCTTACATAGTCAAAGTCTTTACTCACACAATGAATAAACTTTGCATTTTTTGTTATATAACTCCATTTATCCATAAAGAAGTGCCACTGTTCTCCTAAGACTTGATACTCAACTTCATTCATATAAGTCTTATATCCCCATATAGTTTCGTTATCATATCCAAACATATAACTTATAGACTCAGGATAGAAATCTGGATCTGATATCATATTAGACATTAGGTCTAGTGTTTCTTCAAAGTTATCAAAGTATCCTAACTTATCTAAGTGTTCTTTTCTTGCACCTACTATTGCTGTATTAAATACATCTGGTTCATCTACCCACATTCCACTTTCACCAAGCATACATCTACTGTTCCACATCTTAGCCATAGGTGATCTTACATGGTGTGTATATCTATGAGTCTGTAGTTTGTCTACAGGCTGTTGTCCTGTGGCAGTACCAGTCATAAGAGCAACACCTTTAGACAAGTCTATCTCTTCAAAGAAGTTAAGGTCAGTCACAGGTATCACATCTATATCTAAATATAATACCTCATCATATGTTTCAGACAGATTATATAATAGTTTTATCTTCCAAAAATTAACTATATTATAATATGATATATCTGGATAGTTATCGTTAAACCATTCAGCGTATTCATCAAACTCTTTATCTTTTACAAAATGTTTATAGTCAACACCAATTGAATCAGCATATCTTTGTTGACTTGCTAGTAACCATTCATAGTTATCAGCAAACTTGTCCTTAGACTCATGATGCGATACAAGTTTTTCTTTAGGTATGTCTATGTAAAAGCTGTAGATTACCCTACGCATAGCCTATCACCATAAATCTTTTATAACCATTTGGCATATCTAAAGTACCTTTATATAATATTTCTTTGAGACCAGTGTTCTCAACTAACTCATCTTCACTATTTACACAGTTGATATGATCTGGTACATGAAACATATTATTACTTTGTACAGCAAAGAGACATTTAGGTTTATACTCTTTCTTTGCTAGTATAGTATGTAATGGTGGCATATGCTCAGATGATGTATTAATAACCAAATCGGTATTAACATCAGATTTATGTTTATCTAATACATCTAAGCAATGAGTATCTAATACACCAACAATTTTTAATCTTTCATTTATACTTCTACAATAGTGGAGTGCATTTTCATCTATATCAAAATTTATTATTCTTTTTATATTAGAAAGTTTATTATCTAACATAGATGCAATAGGGTGTGCAAACCACCCACCCCATAGCTGCACTAATTCTATATCTTTATTAGGTATATTATCTATTAACCATTCCTTAGATGCGACTTGATTAGGCGACATACTATCTAAGAAATGTTTAGTATCACCACCTGAATACTCACACTCCCATAGAGCTTCCCAAACTCTTGTATCAATACCTATAAAGTTTGTTTTACCATTCCAGTAATGTTCCATACCTTTATAGCCATAATCATCTAACAGATACTTGCCATCTTTCTTATCACGTCTCCAACCATTAAAAATACATACTGTATAATCTGGCATACCATAGTATCCCTTAAAGTCACCATATGTGTAACAGTTATCTTTATCAACACCAAACAGTCTGGAGTATATTAGCTTTTCTGGAAATGGGTTTATATCTTTTATCTCATGGTATAAAAAACCATCTATGCCATTATATGCCCAAGTATAGTGATCAATGTCTTCTTTAAACTTATTCCATATATGAGATAGATCGCCACTCCAAGCCATAACTGAAGAGTTGTAATCCATATCATTACCTTTTAGCTCATAATCTTTCCAAAAGGCTTTTACCATACAAAGCTTGTTAGGTCTTATACTATCAATAATAGGTTGTAGATTGTTTTGTATAACTACATCAAGATCAAAGAACATATGTTGATCTGGTTCTTGGTCGAATAGAGTTAGTTTCCACCACCAGTTTTCTAAACCTAAAGAAGTATCTAAAGGTTTTATTTGTATATCTTCATGTATGTTATCAGGGTTTTCTGTATGACAAACAAATGTGAATGGTATGTCTATGTTATTAGATACCATTGTATATAATCTATTCACGTGTTCGTGACTAAACTTGTTACCCCATTTTACGCATGATATAATCATTAATCACTAATATATCCATTTCAGTTCTATTAAAGGTATTTATAGCTTCCTCTGGAGTCTCTACAATAGGCTCTTGACAATTAAAGCTAGTGTTAAGTAACATAGGCACTCCAGTAATTTTATAAAACTCATTGATCAGATCATAAAACTTTTCATTCTGTTCTCTGTTCACTGTTTGTATTCTAGCAGTGTTATCAACGTGTGTTACACCAGGAATCTTATCAGACTTTACTTTTACTATTCGAGACATATAAGGGCTTGGTGATTTAGTATCAAAGTAATCTTGATAATGTTCTTCAAGTACAGATGGTGCAAAGGGTCTAAAGTCTTCACGTTGTTTTATTGTATGATTAATAATACTTTTTATTGAAGGGTTTCTAGGATCTGCAAGAATGCTTCTATTACCTAATGCTCTGTGGCCACTCTCAGACTTACCTTGGAACCAACCAATAATCTTGCCATCTGCAATAGCTTGAGCAACTTCTTTTATATCTACTTTCTCATCACCAATAAAGTCATACTCTTTACCTGCATACACATCTGGTATATGAACATTATTATTAAGAGTATAGTCGGCGTGCATATATGTTCCAAGTGCTTGGCCTTCATCACCAGGAGCAGGAGGAACAAAAACATTCTTCCATTCTTCTGTTAGTAATTCATTCACATATCCATTATATGCTACACCACCTGTGACACATAAGTTATCAGATGTCTTTAAGTATCTTACAGCATCTAAAATTCTTTCTTCGGTAGCCTTTTGTAAAGTATATGCTACATGTCTAGGATTTTCTTGCTGTATGATGTACCAAAATTTTCTCCAAATGTAATGACCTTTTTTATCCTCTTCACTCTCACACCAATACTCATCTAATAATATCCAAAGATCCATTAGAATTTTACTTGGTTTAGCATACCCTACCAAACCCATAACTTTACTTGCTCCAAGAGTGCCAAAGCTTAGTTCTTTTGAGAAATAATCCCACAGTTCACCTATAGATAAGTTTAAGTCATGAGATGTACCATTCTTATCAAAGAATACCGTATTGTATTTGTAACCTCGTCCATCGATAGCCAAGATGTCTGACTCAGCAAAGCCAGAAGTTAAGTATGCATAAGCTGCATGTGATTGATGGTGGTCTATGTAATAGATATTTTTATCTTTTTTATAATCCCAAAGGTTACTAGGTACCCAATCCTTAAATTCAAATCTTGATTCAAGTTCAGGCATTTGTGCAACTCCACCTATTGTAGTTGTAAATGCAAAGGTTTCTGTTACTATAGGATTACAATACTCGTTATAAAATTCTTGACCTGAACTATTGTCTTGACTGTTCATTTTATCTACTGTATTATAATGAGGGTATGCGTCATAGTGCCAAGGTATATTATGCTTACGACGAGTGTATCTTTCCCTTTGGTTATGCCACACTCCATCATATGTATTATGATCATGTGGACCAAATGCTGCGCTAAAGATTTTCATGTATAAACTTCATAATTAATTCGTGCCCTGCTTTGTTAGGGTGAGGATCATGGCTACCTACTACATAATCCTTTGACATATCCTTAGCACTATTATAGTATGAGCTTTCAGGACTATCGTTTGTAAGTTTATTATAGTGTTTCCAACCTTGATGTACTGTTACATCTCCCACAACAAACCCTCCACTTTCATTATATATTGGCCATCCGATAAAGTTATCTTTATTAATTAGATCAAATTGATCGCTTTGAGTTAAAGAATTAATACAATCAATTCTTTTATTCTTAAAATCTTCTTTATGATATTCACTAACATATTCAGTAAATAAAGAAATCATTTGAAATTGCTTATAAGGAATATTATGAAATTCACAAAGAAGTTGTAAGTTGTAAAAGTTACGCATACTTTTCTTAATCCACCCATGTATCTCACCTCTAGGAGCAACACGTGTATTATGCCAATACGCCGAGCCAAAAGTACATTTAGTATTACTTACAAATGCAGGACCTTGTCTTTTACTGTGGTGTGTAAGCTCATAATCTAATCTTTCAGATTTAGACCAACCAGCAACAACCATGCCTATATTATCAGTCCCGTTTTCACATATCCAATCTAAAATACTTGAATATATCTGTTCGTTACCTGCTCCAGATTGAGCTACACATTCTAAGTCCATACCTAGTCTTTCAGCTAATAATATAGGCCATGTGATAATGTCTGTTTTTCTGTAACTGCTGCAACGTTGATCAGAGAAACTATCCCCGCCTACTAATAATGTCTTTCTCATAATACAGCTCCAGCTTCCATTATTCTCAGTATTTGTTCTTGAGGCCTTTTATCTATATACTCAGTACAGCCTATACAATACTTCTCAAAACCAAATAGTTCAAAATTCATCATCTTTTGTAGGTTCTCATATGTAACATCAAACTGTTTAGAACCTTTAATTACTTTCTTACTACAGTGTCTTATCTTTTGTATTTCAAAGTCTATCACTGGTACCTTTGGAAAGGCAGCACACATACGTCTATCAAATTCTGGTGCCTGAGATGTCTCTGTCCAATCTGGAGACCTTGAATTAAACTCTTTAAGTAAAGTGTTCTTATGGTCTATCTCAGATAAGTCATGGTTATCTCTATGAGCAAAGTATCCTGGTGTCTTTATAACAAGATTATAATTGTTCATGTCATTCTCAGCAAAGAATGGAAAGTTACCTAGCTTCTCTATCTTATCTTCATGGAAATCTAACACCAGATGTTCAACGTAATAGATGTTAGGATCTTCCAAAACATATGGGTGAAACTTTCTTACAAGAGAATTAGAAAGCACAGATAGTTTTATATTGTCGTACTCTTTTATCTTAGTGATAACCTCTTTAAGGTTCTTAATTAGACCTGGCTCACCGCCGAGTAGATTAACATTAACTTTATGCCCCTCAAAACCGTTAAGTGTATTGGTTAAGAACTCCATATCAACATGAAGGTTACGCATCTCTAAAGTCCAAGCAGTGCAATAGTGACAAGACTTATTACAAGACTTAGACAAATAGAAGTCGACCCCAAGATATCCTTGTTCTCTTATTTGTTGTATAGAAGGTATCATGTTTCTTTTATGTAACTTTCTTTACCATCATCATTATAAAAAGTTTCTCTTTTATGTTGAGGGGCATTTCTTTTTTTACATACTAAATGGCATATTGTAAAACCTTTACCATTTTTTATATTTTCTTGAAACTCAAGCCACTCGTCTGTTAATAGAATTTCTTCTATTGAGTCATAGTCGTGAATATAACTAGCTAATAGCAATTTTATATAATCAGGGTCTTTTCTATTAACTTGATTATCTAACCAACAACAAGGTATAAGTTCGCCTCTATTAGTAATAGCAAATGCTTCTTGTCTTCCATCAAGACATTTTGGATCTAGTTCAGTCATCATGTAAACTCAAGCTATGTTCCTTTGATGGTCTATACTCATCATTCTCTCCTAGCCACCGAGATGAGTTTACAATCATAAACTGTACTTCTGCCTTTTTAGCCATTTCATATGCTTCTTGTATATGATCTTCATTATATTTAAATACTATGTATTGCCATATAGGAATTTGTTTTAGATATTGTTTGGCTTCGACCATTATATCAAACAGTTTTTCTCCATCTTGGTTTATTCTATATTTATGACTCTCATTAGGAAGCCCATCTATTCCAAACCACCAACGAGCATTAGGGTTAGCTTGAAAGGCTTTTGGATACCACTTTCTAGGTTTAGCTGCAGTAGCATGATGTACAGATACAGTATTATTATTTTTATATAAAAGCTCTAAAAACTCAGAGAATTTAGGGTGATGTACAGGGTCAGATACTTGCCCACAAAAGTTAATGTGTTTGAAGTGTTCAACTATTTTACTAAATTCTTTTATACTCATATCATGACCTGGGACTTTAAGACCTTTGGACGTAAATGATGTAGCACGTTGGCATCTAGGACATTCAAGAGGGCATCTATGAGTGATATCAAGATTAACAGCTTTCCGCTGTAACATAGTTAAGATAGCATTAGAATTGTGTTGCATATTTTATCTATTTCTTCATCAGTTAACCAAGCATGTATAGGCAAAGACATAACAGTATCAGAAGCTATGCGAGAATTGGTGCAGTTATCTTTTCTATAGTGCTCTGTTATATATAATGAATTTTCGGATAGAGGCTTTTCATAATGAATACTTGCATTAAGACCAACTGCCTTTAATCCATCTTTTACTCTTTTACGTTGTTCTTTATCTTCAAATCTTATAACAAACTTATGGAAGTTGTGTTCTAGTGCCACTGGTACATTCTGACATATAACATCATACTTTAATTCTTTGGTGTAGATGGCAGCTATCTCATTACGCTTCTCTTGCCACTTAGGCATCTGAGTTAATCTATACTGAATAATATCTGCATTGGTGATAAACATCTTTGAGTTATAACCTAGTTCAGCAAAGTCATTATCTTTACCATGGCGTCTTACTCTTTTTACATAGTCGGCATGTTCTTTGTTATCAGTCATAAACATACCACCGCCAGATATGCCAGCAACAACTTTATTACCATTAAAACTATACGATGAACATTCGCCTATTGTACCTGCTTTACGTCCGTCAAGTGATGAGCCAAGAGACTGAGCAGAGTCCTCTATGAATCTAATACCATTATTGATACACCAATGTTCTATCTCTTTTGTATCAGACATACTACCATAAAGGTGAGTATAAATCAACGCCTTTGTTTTATCAGTTGTCATACGTTTAATACTATCAATTGATATGTGATAGCTGTGTAGACCTATATCACAAAATACAGGGGTAGCACCTACCATAGATATACAAGATGATGTAGAAATCCATGAGAAGTCTGATACAAGAACTTCATCTCCTGGTCCTATTCCCCATAAAGAAAATCTCAATGCATCTGTAGCATTGGCTACTGCTACACAGTGAGAGCGACCGGTATACGAAGAGAGAGCCGATTCTAAACCTTCTGTACTACCTTCTACTTCTTTAACCATTGCTTGATCAAAAAGTATGTGGTACATCTCTCTGTTTTCTTCATACTCTCTGTCCCAGCCATTATACAATATCTTCATATGCCCTCACTATCGATTCTATGTTTGGTGTCTTAGGTTTTCTATTCCAATAGACAGAACCACCATCCTGTATTGACCTATCTCTCAAATATATTATATCTTTATGGTAGTACTTACACTCCATGAATATTCTAGGAGCAGGATCAAAGGTAGATTTGGTATAAACATATGTACCGAACTTACCAAGTAGATTGTCTGTAGGTACAAATATGTTATTTAACTCTGAGTTTATATAACTATCATTATATGCTATAATGCCATGATCGTCATAATCTTTAATTACTTTCTCAACATCTTTATAGTATTCTTTATTCGTACCTAAAAACAAATGTTCAAATTGTTTATCTTCTATAGGATCTTTATACAGAGAGAAGTTAATAGTCTTCTCAAAGTATAATCCGGTACCATTAGGATATACTATATTATCACATAAGTCAACTGTTTTCTTTGTGTTGAAGTAATCTAAAGCAGGTTGATAGTTCTCAGTATCATTCTCTGAGTATACTGATATAAGTTTATTATTGAATAGCTGATTAAGAAGTAGTAGTTGATCTAGATCGTATTCTCTTTGTTCCTTATAAGGAATAGATATCATAGAACGACCTAATATCATAGAAACATCATCTGGTTCCGGCCAATAGTCTATATCTTCTACATACTTAACATAGATATATTTCTTCTGCAAAGATTGAATATAATCTTCATGTTTATATTTGCCTCTAGGTATAATTACTACTCTAGCAGGTATATTATTATCATTAAGCTGACAGCAGTATTCATAGCTATAATGTAACAAACCATCAACTGGCTTGCTTGTAACAACAATGTTAATCACGTCTCAAATGCCCATTTCTTTTCATTACACCAGAAGCATTTACCACAACCTTTTGTAAAATATTCTGTATCTCTTTCACTACCCACACAAGATGATGTGAAGGGATATAACGTATCCATAAGTTTATGATCTTTATAAACTCCAGCCACAAACTTCTTATCTACATTCATTAAAGGTTGATATAGTTTTCCCATAAAGGGGTTGTTGTCTCTACGATCTCTACGTCTTTCAGCCACATCGTAAAAGTTATACTTACGCTGCTCTTCAACCGGTGGGTTAGCTGTCATGCCCGTTAGTATTATATGATCTGGGTATTCCTCCACAAGTCTTTCAGCATTACTTCTCAGCATTAAAACTTTTACTAGCCCAGACAATGCTGTGAATTTATGTATTATGCTACCATCAGATGCAATTGCAGTTTCGTCGTCCCATTTTTCTCTGGCTAGTTGTCTCCACTCTTCATCCCATATATCAAATTTATACACATCATGATCTCTTATATTTACAGTAGGAAATGTTTCTCTCATATACTGTAAAATATCTTTAGCGCATTCATAATCCATAGGTGCAGTAACATCATGACCTGTATAAGGTACTATCTCTGTATCAGGAAAGTAATAGCATATAAGATACAGTAATGCAGCTGAATCTAATCCGCCTGACAAAGATAGTAAAACTTTATCAGGGCACTTAAAATCTATTGTTTGATCACCGTATGTTATTTTCATTTATCCCAACCTTCTTTACAAAATTCTTTACATATTGTAGGCGCATTTTCTGGATCATCAAATAATCCTTTATAAAAAGATTGCCATTCTTTCGAATTTAAAACTTTTTTAATATCATCTGGCTCATTTAAATTACTTAAATGAAAACTGTCTTTAAAAAAACCTAGTCTTTTAAAATCTATAATATTTCTTTGTGTATCACATTCGCAGCATGGTAACATATAACCATAGCTACTGAACATCAATTGTTTAGTTCTATCCATAGCTAAACATTTTGGTTCAATTTTCATGTGGATTTTCCTTTCCACCATGTCGATCTTGTTCTTCTATGAACTTCATTCCGTAATAATTAGCCATATCTCTACAAAATTCCACATCATCTTTATTATAATCAAATATAATATATTGCCATATTATATTAACGCCCATGCTACGACCAAGTTTCATCATTTCCCACACATGATTACCATCTTGATTTATTCTATATATGTGCGAGTCTTCAGGCATACCATCTAAAGCAAATTCAAACTCAGTTGTTTCCTTTGCTAATGAAAATACATGAGTCCACCACTCTATAGATTTACCAGATCCGTTTGTACTTACTATTAAGTGTTTATTTTGATCATTTAAATATTCAAATGTTTTTACAAAATCGGGATGATATATTGGATCAGAGTGATTACCACAAAACTTATAGTGATCAGTCACATCTAATATAGGCTTATATTCATTAAACCTAAATATTGATCTGTTTGCTAACACAAGTTTAGGATATGCGGATCTTGCACAACCAGGGCACTTTAATCTACAAGTTATCCCAACTTCAGTATTAATACCAAATTGTAAAAGCCAATCTGCTGTTGGATTAGTCTGAAATTCCATAAAATTCCTCTAATTCTGGAAAGATATCAAATAGTTCCATTTCCCAACGTGTACCCTTATATGCCTCATCACCTTTTATTAAATAATTACAGACCTCATTAAAATTTGCATTTGAGTCTGCCGGTAGTTCCAGCGCCTTTACAATGTCTGCATATTTAGAATTATCTTTATAATATGGTATTAGTTTATCTTTTAATGGTTTAGGTAAATTATTTATTCTAAGTTGTGCTGGATCTTTAATTAACCAATGACTATACCCACTAATATAAGGATTTTCATAATTTAACATCTCATGAAATCTCAATATGCCTGGAACCGATAAAGTAGAATTAATATTAATTGCTACATTATCATATTTTGAACACGCTTCTATATTATCTTCAATTTCTTGGAATGATGATCTGCGTCTAATATAATCATTGTATTTTCCCACAGCATCAACCGAAGCTGTGATAGTAACAAATTTAAAATGAGGAATGTAATTTAAGAAATTGTGCTTTCCATTCTTTAATTTAGTAAGATTGGTTTGGTACTTAATATCAATGTTTTTAGATTCTCCTGATTGGACTAATCTATCTAATACAGAATAGTATTGCTTCATAACAAGAGGCTCACCGCCAATGATTTTTAATGTCTTTACATATGGAGCTAATTCAATCATCTGATTAATAACTACATTATCATCTACCTTATCTAAGTTGGCAGTAATTGATAATTTCTTAGAGCGATCCATATCGTGCCAAACGGTATCATTCCATACTCCTTTATCATATGCCATTTTCTGTCTAGTTGTAGAGCTAAAGTGATGACACATATAACAATCTAGGTTACACTTAGATCCAAAAACTCTAAGCTGTAGTTCTAATATCCTCTCATCAAAATCGTAACCAGCAGCTTTACTCATCTTAACAGAACGTAAAATAGGATCCCAGATTTCACTACGGTCTTTTGCAAACTTAGTAGTTTTTAATCTGCGAGATGATCCATATCTTTTTTCATCAAACTTACATTTCTGGCAGACTTGGTTTACTAATTTATGATCAGAATTAGGATCAAGCATCTCAGATCGGAGTTGCTCCATCTTATCACTCTGCATCCAGTCTGTTATAGATGTATTATCAACCCCCATATGCTCATCGGGTACTGCAAAGTTGCATGGAGCATACTTTCCGTTATCGTGTGCGTAAACCATATTCCACGGAGATATACAAAAGAAATTATCTCTATCCATTAATTAACCTTAGTATAAATACTGTTTATATTATATATGTAGGTGTTATCATGATTAAGAAAGCAGTAATAGAAATATGCGGTTCATGTAACTATACTTGCACATTCTGTCCACATTCTTTTGAAGGTGGTAGAGAAAAATCATTTAAAAGAATGATGAACTATAAGATGTTTGTTGATATGTTAGATCAGTTAACGGATACAGAATGTGAAGAAATATATCTCGAAGGTTCTGGTGAACCTACTATGAACAAGAAACTACCTGACTTTGTAAAAGCTGGTACTGATAGAGGATTTAAAATGTCCTTTATCACTAACGGCTTCTGGTTTAAAGATGATCTTATGAAAAGAACCATTGATGCTGGTATGCACTTTGCTCGTATATCTGTTACTGGATATAATCCTCTATTATATAAAGAACAAATGAGCAAAGATGCTTTCTATCAAGTTAGAGATAATGCTAATGCGGCTATTAAGTATGGTGGTAATATAGGTTCATATCATTTAATCTTAGATAACGATAATGTAAACTATGAGTGTAGTGAATATATTGGTAATTGGATTCGTCAC
>Ga0206126_10000733_pt1 | contig 42872 bp, 40 predicted proteins | sample Helgoland_Spring_5_FD_148621 | JGI IMG/M metagenome (GOLD analysis project Ga0206126, IMG submission 148621) | Pelagic subsurface seawater microbial communities from Kabeltonne, Helgoland, North Sea - Helgoland_Spring_Bloom_20160412_1 | ecosystem: Environmental > Aquatic > Marine > Epipelagic ...
TTAGGAAAAGTACAAGAATATAGAGGTGGCCAGGTAACCATTTTACTTGAGCAACTAGGAATACAAGTGCGCATTCAAGCGCAAGAAACCCCTTTACTGCCCGCATAGGTAGTTTATGGACATATATTTAATATTCTGAGGATTAGTGGCTCGGTTGAAAACAGACTGGGACTCACTGCGGCAAAGCCGTGCTAAGACGTACCTTTGAATCTTACCAAAGTGAATACAATGAAAAAACTATTTCGACTTGCTGTATTGGTCCTTTTAATTAGCGCTACTACCAGCTGTGTACCGGTTAAAAAGATGATCTATCTTCAAAGTGAAGAAGATATCACGGAAAAAGTCTTTGAATACCAAAAAGAGGAATACAAACTTCAGGTCAATGATATTCTTGACGTTCAAATTCGTTCTATGAATGAAGAAGCCAATAAGCTCTTCAGTATTCAAAGTCAAGGCGGTGGTCAAAACATGCAAGTTGGAATGCAAAGCGGTGGAGATCTTTATTACATGACCGGCTACACGGTAAACGATAATGGCGCTATTGAATTGCCCTACATCGGTGAGGTTCTGGTTAAAGGAAAATCATTACAAGAAGCGAAGGCTATTATTGATACGGAAGTACAGCGCTACTTTAAAACCTATTATTTGCAAGTAAAACTAGGAGGTATTCGGTTTTCTACGCTCGGTGAATTCACTAGTACCGGGAAACAAGTCATCCTCCAGAATCAAGCGACCATCTATGAAGCCATTGCACTGGCCGGCGATCTCACACCTTTGGCTAAGCGTGATGAGATCAAGCTCATTCGTCAATACCCAGAAGGAACGAAGATCCATACCATCAACCTTCTGGACCAGAGTATCATAGGAAGCCCTTATTACTTTATTCAGCCGAATGATGTGCTGTATGCAGAACCGTTGCCACAGAAAGCGTATGGTTTCGGTGTGACCGGCGCACAAACCATTACCACATTAGTGAGTGCTTTAAGCAGCTCATTAGCACTTTATCTCACGATTATTTCATTAGGACAATAAGATGGAGCAAGGATTTCAGAATAATTTTCAGAAAGAAGAGCAGGGAATAGATATTAAAGATCTGTTCTATAAGATTCTTGGGTTTTGGCCATTAGTAGTAGGTGGCGCGTTAATTGGGTTAGCAATAGCTTTCATAGTAAACAGATATACCAAAGATGAATTTGAACTAAGTACCTTACTTGCCGTAGAGGAGAACAATAATAATCCTCTGGGTTCAGCAGATAATATCATTTCATTTACCTGGAGTAATAAAGATCCACTTCAAGGCCGTATTGCCATATTGCAGAGTTACACTCAAAATTTAGCGGTGGCTAAGGAATTGGGCTGGGAAGTTGCTTATTGGAATACTGGACAATTGGTGGAAAGTGAAGTGTATACGCAAGCCCCTTATACCGTTGAGTTTGATAAAACGGTACCACAGCCCATTGGTGTACGCTTTAATCTAGTACTGAATCCAAAAGGATTCTCTATCTCATCAGAGCGCAAAGAATCCGTTAGGCTGTATGACTATCAATCCGAAGAGATAGCGTTTCTAGAAACTGAGCTAGGTATAGACGGTATTTACGAGTATTATGAATGGATTGAAGAAGAAGACGCTAGATTCCGAATCATTCCAAAGGGTATAATAAAGGAGCCTATTGAAGACCAGTACTTCTATTTTCAGACCTATGAACAAATAGCCAAACAGGGTATTCGTTCTTTAAATGCCTCTGCAGATTCGAAAGGAAGTGAGCTGCTTCGACTTTCCATGAAAGGATATAACAAAGATAAAATTGCAGACTTTCTCAATGAAACGGTCTCGCAATTAAGACACTTTGAGCTGGATGAGAAGAACCTCATGGCGAAGAATACTATTGCTTTTATTGATACCCAATTAGAATCTATTCGATCTGAACTAACAACGACAGAAGAAAGCCTCGGTAGTTTTAGAGCAGAGAATCTCATTGTAGATTTAGGTGCGGAGAGCTCGCAACTTATGGATCAGTATATAGGCTTAGAGCAAGAGCGTTCACTATTGAAGCTCCAGAAGAACTTCTACAAATACGTTATTGACTTTCTTACATCAGAGCAAAATTATTCTGGGCTCTCCCTCCCTGCTTTGAGTGGCATTGAAGATCCTTTAGTGAGTGCTTTGAGTGCGGAGTTGTTGGAACTGAGTGTCGAACTAGAGCAATACAAATATACCCTTTCAGCGGAGAATCCTGCTATTGCAGAGTTAGAGGAACAACTTCGTTATGCCAAGCAAAGTCTAGAGAACGCAACTAAGAATGCTTTGGATAGAACCAGAATTGTTCAGGAAGACATTGACGGCAGAATGTCTAAGGCAATGATACAGATTGCACGACTACCAGCAACGGAACAGGAGCTCTTTAAGATTCAGCGTCAATACGAGGCGTCTGGGCGCCAGTTTGAATTACTACTTCAAAAAAGGGCTGAGGCAGGAATACTGCAAGCGTCTAATTTACCCGATACTAAAGTCATAGATTCGGCAAGGGATTTAGGTCAATTGTCTATCGGTCCAAATCGCCCGAGAAACCTTACGATTGGTTTACTCATAGGATTATTGATACCAATAGGTTATGTGGTTGTTAGAGACTTATTGAATACTAAGATTATGTCTAAAAAGGATATTGAGGCAGTGACCAATATTCCAATGCTTGGACTCTTAGGGAATTCGAAATGGACGGACAACCTCGTTGTATACAATAAGCCTAAAAGTCCAGTATCTGAGGCATTTCGCGCATTAAGATCGAACTTGAACTTCTTAATCAAGCCTGTTGAAAGCGGAGGACAAGTAGTACTAGTAACGTCTTCAATAGGTGGCGAGGGGAAAACCTTTACATCGATAAATTTAGCTTCAGTAATTGCGCTGAGCGGTAAGAGAACTTGTTTGATTGGTCTAGACATGCGTAAGCCAAAGATATTTAATGATTTTGGGATTAGTAATGAGAAAGGGATGTCTACATTACTTGGTGCCCAAGCACACACGCTAAATGAAGTAATACAGTATTCGGGTAAAGAAAATCTTGATATTATTTCGGCAGGACCGGTTCCACCAAATCCATCGGAGTTGTTAGAGCAGGTTCAATTCAATGAAATGATTACTGATCTTCGAAAACGATATGATTATATCATTGTAGATACCCCTCCTATGGGCTTAGTTGCAGATTCGTTGCAGATAGCACCTCAAGTTGATGGAGTCATTTACGTAACAAGGTTTAATTATAGCAAGAAACAACTTTTAAGCTTTGTTAATGAACAATACGAAGGAAAAAAGCTAGAACGGGTTGGAATAGTTCTGAACGACATAAGCAACAACGTCGGCTACGGCTACGGCTACGGCTACGGCTACGGCTACGGCTACGGCTACGGCTACGGCTACGGCTACGGCTACGGCTATTATGAGGAATAGGGTTTCGATTATGAATAAATAAAGGCGAGAAGACGTATTCCTTATCTCTGTCAATTAAAGTTAGATTTAGGTAAGGCATTCCATTCTGTCTTATCAATTGGTGTTTTAGACCTGCGACAATTTTTTTTTAACACAAAAGGCATAAGAAGTTGTTTCCAATCAAATTAGTAAAACCAAATAAACGAAAAGCATGAAAACTAAAATAGCAATCATAGGATTGGGTTATGTTGGCTTGCCTTTAGCAAGACTATTCGCTACCAAATTTCCTGTCATAGGATATGATGTTAATAAAGATCGTATCAGGGAACTTAGGACTGGACTAGACAGTACTTTAGAGGTATCAAAGGCTTCCTTAGTAGAAGTTTTAAGAAAAGAATCTTCGGATAAAAACGGACTACACTGTACTGATTTACTGGATGATATTGAGAATTGTAATAATTATATCGTAACTGTTCCTACTCCAGTAGATAATAATAACCGTCCTGTTTTGGTTCCGCTTGTCAGGGCTAGTGAGGCGATAGGGAAAGTTCTAAAAAATGGAGACTTGGTTATTTACGAGTCAACGGTTTACCCAGGAGCCACAGAGGAAGAATGTATCCCCGTTTTAGAGAGAGTTTCAGGATTAACCTTTAATAAAGATTTTTTTGTTGGTTACTCGCCTGAAAGAATCAATCCAGGAGATAAACAACATACCGTTGATAAAATATTGAAAGTTACTTCTGGGTCTACCCCAGAAATTGGCCAGAAGGTTAATGAATTGTATAAATCTGTGATTACCGCCGGGACCCATTTGGCACCCTCAATTAAAGTGGCAGAAGCATCTAAAGTAATAGAAAACGCACAACGAGACCTTAACATCGCCTTTGTCAATGAGTTAGCGAAAATATTCAATTTAATGAATATCAATACCCATGATGTTTTAAATGCTGCTGCGACTAAATGGAATTTTTTACCGTTTAAGCCAGGCTTAGTTGGAGGACATTGTATTGGGGTAGATCCATACTATTTGGCTCAGAAGGCTCAGGAATATGGCTATCATCCAGAAATAATTTTAGCGGGCAGACGTTTAAATGATGGCATGGGCGATTTCATAGCAAAAGAAGTAATTAAAGGCATGATTCAAAAGGAAATCATGATAAAAGGTGCAAAAATATTGATTTTAGGAATAACCTTTAAGGAAGACTGTCCAGATGTCAGAAACACAAAAACAGTAGATGTTGTTAATGCACTAAGAGAATTTAATGTTGACATTACAGTGCACGATCCACTAGCGAATGAAGGGGAAGTGCTGATTGAATACGGGATAACTTCGTATAAAGAAATCCCACAGGAACAGTATGATGCGTTAGTTTTAACCGTGGCTCATAATGAATTTAAAAATAATGATTTTGAAAGTTTCAAAAAACCTGTATCATTCGTCTATGATGTAAAAAATGTGCTAGGCTTCAAATCGGATAAAGTGCTCTAGCACCGTTTACGTTTTAAAATCAAAAAGAAACATCAATTAGACCATCAGTCTTGACGTTACGATTTAGACTGGAAAGTAAATTTTTAAGCAACATTATTTTTAGACATACATTAGTGTCATAATAATATAGAACACAGTAAAATCATGTTGAACAACAAATCAATTTTAATAACAGGAGGAACAGGTTCTCTAGGTAAGGCTCTAGTCAAACATATTTTTGAAAAGTATCCAGCTGTAAGAAAGGTGATAATATTTTCTCGAGATGAGCAAAAGCAATTTCTAATGGCTCAGGAATATCCGAGTGCTAATTATCCTCAACTCCGTTTTTTTATAGGAGACGTAAGGGATAAAGAAAGATTAATTAGAGCATTCCAAGATGTTGATTTCGTAATTCATGCAGCAGCGATGAAGCATGTTCATATTGCTGAATATAACCCTACAGAATGTGTAAAAACAAATATTGGAGGTGCTGAAAATGTTATTGATGCTTGTTTAAAGACGAATGTGAAAAGTGTGGTAGCCCTATCTACAGATAAGGCATGCGCCCCAATTAATTTATATGGCGCCACAAAATTAACTTCCGATAAATTATTTGTTGCAGCAAATAATATAAGTGGAATTAATCCAATAAAGTTTTCAGTCGTTCGATATGGAAATGTTATGGGATCTAATGGTTCTGTAATTCCGTTTTTCTTAAAGAAGAAAAAGACAGACGGTATCCTTCCAATTACAAATAGGTCAATGACTCGCTTTAACATTTCATTGCAAGGAGGGGTTGATATGGTAATGTACGCTCTAGAAAATGCTCAGGGCGGCGAAATATTCATTCCGAAAATCCCATCTTATCGAATCTTAGATGTTGCTACAGCAATTGGTCCTGAGTGTGATATGCCAGAGGTAGGTTTAAGACCAGGCGAAAAAATTCATGAAGAAATGATAACGGCATCAGATTCTTTTCATACCTATGATTTAGGCGAGTACTATACGATATTACCTTCAGAGACGAAATGGGATTTAGAGGAATATATCTTAAGATATAATGCAAAAAAGGTAAGGACAAACTTTAGCTATAATTCAGGAGAAAATACTAATTGGGAAACTATTGAAAGTTTAAGAGATTTGATAATAGAACATGTTGATCCAACATTTATAGTATAATGAAAAAAATACCTTACGGAAAACAAAGTATAGATCGAGCTGATATAGATGCTGTTGTAGAAATATTAAAAGCAGATTTATTAACGCAAGGGCCTAAAGTTAATGAGTTCGAAGTTGCGTTTTCGAAGTATGTAGGGTCAAAATATGCTGTAGCTGTAAATAGTGCAACTTCTGGCTTACATTTAGCTGTCTTAGCCTTGGACTTGAAACAAGGGGGACGTGTCATAACGACCCCCATAACGTTTGCAGCTACGGCTAATTGTATCCGGTATCAGGGTGGTGAAGTTTGGTTTGCAGACATAGATCCAAAGTCCTACGTTTTGTGCCTGGAAAGTACAAGAAGGCTTATAGAAAGCAAGCCTCTTGGCTTTTTCAAAGGGATTATACCTGTCGATTTTGCGGGACTACCTGTTGATTTAGAGGCCTTTAGAGAGTTGGCTAATGAGCACGATTTATGGATTATTGAAGATGCGTGTCATTCACCTGGTGGTTCTTTCATAGATTCTAAAGGAATAGTCCAAAAATGTGGGAATGGGTCTTATGCAGATATAGGTGTATTTTCATTTCACCCAGTAAAACATATAGCTTGCGGTGAAGGAGGAATGATCACTACGAATTCTGATGAAATCTATAAAAAATTATTGTCTCTGAGATCACATGGTATCACAAAAGAAACTATGGAAGAAAATCATGGTGGTTGGTTTTATGAAATGCAAGAATTAGGATATAATTACAGGTTAACAGATATACAGGCAGCTCTAGGTATTACACAATTAGCTAAAAATAATAAAGGTCTAGAAAGGAGGAATGAAATTTCTTCAGTCTATAAAAAAGCATTTGAAGGGAAAATTGGTTTTCAAGACTTGCCTACCGGCAGTTTTAATGCGCACCACCTTTTTATTATTGAGGTTGAAAACAGAAAAGAACTATATGATTTTCTTCACTCGAAGGGGATATTTGCACAAATCCATTATATACCAGTCCACACTTTACCATACTATAAACACATAGGCTACGCTGACGCTGGACTTGTTCATGCTGAAAAATATTATTCGCGGTGTATAAGTTTACCAATGTATCCAACACTTTCACATGGAGAGCAAAGTTATGTGATAGATAAGGTTTTGGAATTCCTATCTAATGAGTAGTAAATTAATTTTAGGAACTGTTCAGTTCGGTTTGCATTATGGTATAAATAATACTGTTGGCAAGTTAAGTGAAGAGCAAGTTTTTGAACTTTTAGAAACAGCCTATGAATTAGGAATTAGAACCCTAGATACTGCAGAGGCCTACGGCAATGCGCACAACATTATTTCTAGCTTCCATCGGCAACACGAAATAAGATTTAACATAATTAGTAAGTATTCATCTTCTAATATTGAGTATCCAGATGATCTGATAGCAAGAATGCAACAACATTGTTTAAATTTTAACGTAGATTATCTAGAGGGATACATGTTTCATAGTTTTGCAGATTTTAATCGTAACAAAGATCTCAAAGTCTTAGATAAAATTAAAAACTCTGGTTTAGTAGAAAAAGTAGGAGTATCTGTTTATTCAAACACGGAAATAGAAGAAGTATTAACTTATAAAAACATTGATTTAATACAGTTACCATTTAATCTTTTTGATAATGAGTATCAACGAAAAGAGATTTTAGAAAGAGCAAAAAAGAGAGATATAGAAATACATACGCGTTCTGCTTTCTTACAAGGGCTATTTTTTAAAGATACCCATAGTTTAGATGGTAAGCTATTAGCTCTAAAAAACGACCTAATAGATGTTCAGGCGCTAGCACAAAACAGCAGTATAGCCTTGGCTGACCTAGCTTTAAATTACCCATTAAATAAATCTTACATCGATAAAGTAGTGATTGGTATAGACTCATTAGAGCAACTAAGGAACAATATCAAAGCAGTGGGTAATGAGTTTGACAGATCCATTTATGAAACGATAGATGGAATACAAATAAAAAACACTAACCTCCTAAATCCATCAAATTGGAAAGATTAAACATATTTTCAGATTTAAAATCAAAAATAGTTGTTTTGACCGGAGGTTACGGTCACTTAGGAAGTGTGATGGCAACTATCCTACTCAAATACGGGGCCAAAGTCTATATTTTGGGACGAACTAAAAGTAAGTTTGATTTACGATTCAATAAGCAGCAGTCAGCTTTTTTTGTCGAGACGAATTTAGAAAGCGTACAAAGCATAGAGAGAAGCATACGAGAAATAGGCAAGAAGGAGGATAAAATAGACATACTAATCAATAATGCCTACTATGGAGTTTTAAATCACCCTGAGTATATGACATCGGAGGAATTCAGAAAAGGTATAGACGGAGGATTAAATCAATATTACGATTTAATCAAGTCTTCCATTCAATATTTAAAAGCATCGAAAAATGGTAAAATAATCAATATTTCCTCCATGTACGGCATAGTTACACCCGATCTAGATATTTATGAAGGGAGAGAAGAGTTTTTGAATCCTCCGAATTATGGAACTGCGAAAGCAGGAGTTATTCATCTTTCTAAATATTACGCAATGTATTTAGGTAAATATGGTATCAATGTAAACTCGGTATCTCCAGGTCCATTTCCATCAGAAGATATCCAGAAAGATAAAGTTTTCATAAAAAGGTTAGAAGCTAAAACAAAACTTAAACGTTTAGGAAAGCCAAAAGATTTAGAAGGAGTTATTTTATTGCTTTCTTCAAACGCGTCAAATTATATCACAGGTCAAAACATAGCAGTAGATGGTGGTTGGACAATATAAAATAGGAGCAATTATTCAAGCTAGGCTTGGTTCTACACGGCTACCAAATAAAGTAATGTTGCCATTGCCCCTAGGTAGCCAAAACACGATTATTTCAGAGATTATTGAACGCGTTAAAGATATCTCGGAGATTTCAAATGTAATAGTGGCGACATCAACGTCTAAAGTTAATAATGATTTAGAAAGTTATATAAATGGTCTAAAGGTGCAATGTTATAGAGGTAGTGAAAATGATGTGCTTTCTAGGTTTCATGACATAGCCATACAACATGAATTAGAATATATCATAAGATTAACTGGGGATAACCCAATAGTAGATAGTACATTATTAAGGGAGTTTATCTTGCGGTTTATTTCAAATAATCTCGATTATTCGTCTTCAAGTAATCTACCCTTAGGATGTAATTTTGAAATGATGAAAGCGTCAGAAATTATTAATGCGAACAAGTATACAGATAATCGATTTGATAGGGAACACGTCACACCTTACATAAAGAGAAATGCTAGAAAAACGCAGTCTTTTATATTCAATAATATTAATATTGTCAAGGATCTAAGACTAACCATAGATTACCCTTCTGATTATGCCGTCATCAACCTTGTATATCTGATGCTAGAAAACAGGTCTAAATCGATTAATAATATCTCAGAAATAGTTAAAGAAAATGGCTGGATATTAGATATCAATAAGAGAAATTTTCAAAAAGTAGAATTCAATAGTATTGCTGAAGAAATTGAAAGTATTCTACCCGTAATCGATGAGAGAAATATGCATAGATTGAAAAAGGTATTAATTAATTTATGACGTATCCTGACCGTTACATTTGTCTATCTCGAAATGAATTTGTTCATAAAAACTATAAAATAGTTCCGATACGCTTCGAGGATAGGTCAGTTATAATGAAGTGGAGAAATGAACAGATGTATCATTTGAGGCAAAATGAACCCTTGACAGAAATGTCTCAGGATGAATACTTCAATGGAATTGTTGCTGGCTTATTTGATAGGGAAAGGCCGGATCAAATATTATTTTCGTATCTCGAAAATGATAATTGTATTGGCTATGGCGGGTTAGTACATATGAATTGGGTTGATAGAAATGCGGAAATCTCGTTCATAATGAAAACGGAACTAGAGAATGACGATTTTCATTTACACTGGTCAACGTATCTAAAAATGATCGAATTATTAGCCTTTGAGGAGCTTGGGTTGCATAAAGTTTATGTGTATGCTTTTGATTTAAGGCCTCATTTATATGAAGTATTACTAGAGTCAGGTTATTTTTTTGATGCAAAATTAAGTGGTCATTGTCTTTTTAATGAGCGTTATATAGATGTTGTGATACATTCAAAATTAAATTACTTAGAGTGAAGGTAGGAGTTTTAGCAAGCGGTAATTTAGGATTTCAGATGTTAAGCAAAATATTGCCTATTCATGATGTGAAATTCGTCTTAACGGACAGGAATTCTCAGGTCATAATGACGTTATGTAAAGCAAATGAAATCCCGTATTTCACTGGAAACCCAAGGAATGGTCGTGGACATGCATTTGTTGAGAGTATTGAAGTTGATGTTATAGTGTCGATTAATTATTTATATATGATTGAGAAAGATATAATCCATCACTCTAATTGGCTTACGTTTAACGTACATGGCTCGTTACTACCAAAATATAGGGGCAGAACACCACACGTTTGGGCGATCATCAACAACGAAAAAGTAACAGGAATAACAGCACACATCATTGATGAAGGCTGCGATACAGGGGCTATTATATCGCAGATAGAAGTGCCTATAGGATTGGATGAAACAGGAGCGGAAATTCTAAGTAAGTTTGAATTAAAATATTTTGATATAATTTTAGATGTTTTTAAGAAAATAAGTTCTGGAAATACAGAGCTAGTAAAGCAAGATGAACAACGAGCAACGTATTTTGGTAAGCGTACACCTAAAGACGGAAGGATAAATTGGAATTGGCAAAAAGAGAGAATTTACAATTGGGTAAGAGCTCAAGCATTCCCGTATCCCGGAGCTTATACATATGTCAATAATCAACAATTAATTATTGATAAAGTAGAGGAGTGCAGCCATGGATATAGATGGGATACTAAAAACGGTACTGTTCTAGCAGTAAACCCATATATAGTAGTTAAAACAGCGAATGGCGCGCTACAGATTGAAAAATCACGGCTAAAGGTAATAGTAAAAACAGGAGATATTTTAATTTAATGATGAGAAATAAAACATTAATTGTGGCTGAATTGTCGGCGAACCATAATGGAGATTTACAAGTAGCTTTAGAAACTATAAGAGCAGCCAAAAGAGCCGGCGCAGATGCTATAAAATTACAAACATATACTGCAGAAACTTTGACTATTAATTGTAGAAATGAAAATTTTCTCATAGGTCATGGAACAGCGTGGGATGGTGAATATTTATTTGACTTATATCAAAGAGCATATACCCCATGGGAATGGCATAAAGAATTATTTAAAGTTGCAGATCAAGAAGGTATTATATGCTTTTCTTCTCCGTTTGACAAAACAGCAGTAGATCTGTTGGAAGATCTGAATTCGCCGTTTTACAAAATAGCATCTTTTGAAATTCAAGATATACCACTCATATCATACGCTGCAATGCAGGGAAAGCCAATGATATTGTCAACTGGAATAGCTGAAATTAAAGATATTGAGTTAGCTGTTGAAACCTGTAGAGATGCTGGAAATCATGATATTACCATATTAAAATGTACTTCTGCATACCCGGCTGATCCAAAAGAGGCAAATCTAATAACCATCCCAGATATTAAATCAAGATTCGGTGTGAAAGTCGGATTATCGGATCATACAATGGGAATTGAAGGACCAATAGCGGCAGCAGTACTAGGAGCAGAAATGATAGAAAAGCATTTCATTCTTGATAAATCAATAGGTGGTCCAGACGCACATTTTTCATTAGATGAAAAAGAATTTACTGAAATGGTCAATGCGGTGAGAAAAGTGGAAGAAATGCTAGGAGAGGTGGATTATAAAATGACTGAAAGTAAAAGGAAAAGTAAGAGATTTTCTAGGTCCCTATATTTAGTGGAAGATGTTAAGTCCGGTGACATTATTACGGAATCTAACATGAGATCAATAAGACCTGGAAACGGTATACATCCGAAGTATTATAATGAGTTATTGGGTAAGCAAATTTTGAAAGATACAAAAAGAGGAACACCTTTAAGCTTTAATTTATTGAAATAGTTCTAATGAAAATTGTAGCCTCTATTGAAGCCAGAATGACCTCAAGTCGTTTACCAGGCAAAGTTTTAATGCAAATTTTGAATAAATCGGTATTAGAGATTTTAATACAAAGAGTGAGAAAAGCTAAGTATGTGACAGACATAATTGTTGCAACGACTACGAACAAAGAGGATGATCCCATAGATAAGTTGTGCTCTCGATTAGGGATAAAAGTATTCCGAGGCTCAGAGCCAGATGTCTTAGGAAGAGTATATGAGGCTCATTCATATGTAAATTCTGATATTGTTGTAGAGTTAACTGGAGATAATCCACTAGTAGATCCAGCTTTAATAGATTTATGTGTTTTGAAATACTTGTACAGTAATGCAGATTATGTGTCAACAGCTTTAAAACCGTTTTTCCCTTATGGCCAAGCAATTCAAGTATTTCCTTTCACAATATTGAAAGACTTAAACGAAAATGCTTTAACTAAGTTTGATAGGGAACATGTCACTCCTTCAATATATAACAATCCTAAAGAGTTTAAAATTGTAAGTATAATAGGAAATAACAAACAATTTGCACCAGACCAAAGACATACGTTAGATACAAAAGAAGATTTTGATAGAATAAAATATTTGATTGAGAATATATCAGGGGATTTCAGAAGTTCTAAAATAGAAGATTTAATAACGCTAGTTAAAAAATATGACACAAGGTGATAAAAGCATTGGTTATTGGTTTAGGTAATATTGGTTCACAATACGATTTTAACACAGACGAAGTATTAACTCATGTAAAATCTATTTCTCTTAGAAAAGATATGGAGTTAAGCGTTTTTGATGTTAATTTGGAATTAACAAATATCGTAGTTAGCAAATATAAATGCTCATCTTTTGCCTCATATGATGCTATTGACTTGAGACTTTTTGATTTAGTAAGTATTTGTGTGCCAACAAAATTACATAGCGATATATTAAAAGACTGTTTCAAAGCTAATGTCTCGGTAATTTTATGTGAAAAACCAATTGCTTTATGTACTGCCGAACTGGCTGAATTAAAATTGCTTTATGAAAAAAGCAAATCAAAGGTCTTAGTTAATTATTTTAGAAGGTTTCATCCTAACTATAAAGTCCTACAAAACCTTATAAAAATGGAGGGTAATAAAGACCCAAAAATAACCGTAAAATATTATAAAGGATGGATGAATAGTGCTAGTCACGCTTTAGATACGATCCAGTTCTTATTAAAGAAAGAAATAGACCTAAATCATATTATTGAATCTGATCGCTTTGTCGACTTTATGCCGTCAGATCCATCTATTTCGTTACAGATTAATGGTAATTTAGATATTACCTGTTTTGCCTATAAATCAGCTTCTCCATTGTGGGAATTAGGATTCTATTTTGATAGTTATGGATTAAATTTATTAAAAGGGGGACAGGTTATAGAATTATACAGAGATAATGAATTGATATGGATAAAAAGACATCAACTTATCGACTATATGGAGAGTGTGATAAATGAGGCATTTAATCTTCTTAAGGAAGTAGAAAGAAAAGATAATTTTATGGAAAGCTTAGTATTAAATAAAAACATGTTAACAATAATTTAGCTACATGATTGATAAAGATATACCTGCAATTTTAGGAGGGAAGAAACTCGTATCAAAACCTCTAAGCACTAGAGTTACAATGGGCGCTGAAGAAAAGAAAGCGGCGATTGACGTGATAGATTCAGATATAATGTCTGCATTTATCGGAGCGCCTGGAAAGCATTTTTTGGGTGGCAAGAAGGTTGTAGAGTTTGAACGCGCATGGGCGGAAAAATACGGATTCAAACATGCAATAAGCGTAAATTCGTGGACGACAGGACTGATGGTTGCTGTAGGTGCGTGTGGAATTGAGCCAGGAGATGAAGTCATCTGTAGCCCATTTACAATGTCTGCATCTGCTACTTCCGTTTTGTTCTATGGCGGTATTCCCGTATTCGCAGATATTAGTAAGGACAATTTTTGCATTGACCCTGTGTCCATAGAATCAAAAATCACTAACCGGACCAAAGCCATTTTAGTAGTACATATTTTTGGTGGGCCGGCCAATATGGATGCAATTATGGAGATTGCGAATAAGTACGATCTTAAGGTAATCGAAGATGGAGCTCAATCTCCTGGTGTATTTTATAAGGGTAAACCTGTAGGGGCAATAGGAGATATTGGCGGCTTCAGTTTGAATTTCCATAAGCATATTCATACGGGAGAAGGAGGGATGTTAGTCACAAATGATGATAATATTGCATTTAAGGCACAATTAATCAGGAATCACGGAGAAAACTATGCAGATCAATTACCAAAAGATCAATTATCAAATATAATTGGAAGTAATTATCGTTTAACGGAAATACAAGCGGCGATAGGTGTTGAACAATTGAAAAAATTACCAGGTATAATTCATCACAGAAATAGATTAGTAGATTACCTGCGAAAAGAGTTAGAACAGTTCCCTTTTTTGACAATACCAAATGAATGTGAAACAGGGTCTAGTCACGCTTTTTACCTTTATCCTATGCGATATAATGCCGAGATAGCTGGTATTACAAGAGGGCTGTTTATTAAAGCTGTAAATGCTGAATATCCAATTGCCGAAGGTTATGAAAGTGTTCCATTGACAGAAGGCTACGTTAAGCCCTTATATCTGAGTCCTATTTATCAAGAACAAATAGCTCTTGGTTCTAAAGGGTTTCCATTCAACTATAACGATGGTGTGAGATATAATTACGATAAGGGAATTTGCCCTGTTGTTGAGAAAATGCATTCTGAAGAATTTATCTGTTCACCGATAGTTAGAGAGCCTTTAACAATTGAAGACATGAAAGATTTAATTTCTGCAATTAAAAAAGTGTATGTAGGTGCGTCGGAGATAATGAAGGCATTTCCGGACTACCATAATACAGAAGTATTTTCTCCTGTTAAGGCTGCGACAGAAGTTAAAGCTAGATAATTAGTGTATGAAAAAAATCCTTATTCATACTAGGCAAGCTGGTTCAGCGTCGTCTTTCATACCTGTTGTAAGAGAACTTAAGCAGATAGGATGTAATTGTTTAGTATTGTCAGAAGGTCATAGTATAGATTTATGGAATAACAGCGAAATCGAAAATTGTGAGATTGATACTTTTAATGAGGATATTTTGGACGACTTCAGTCCAGATTTTATATTAACAGGAACCTCATTAAAGGTAGCTGAAGATGCTAAATATTGGAATTGGGCAGAACTTAATTCCATTCCAAGTCTGGCATATTTAGACAGTAGGGTAAATTACAAGGAGAGATTTAGTGTTGATAATTTATTTGACAGAGTGCCAAATATCATTGGAGTTGCAGATGAGTTGATAAAAAAAAGATTGAAAGAAGAAGGATTGAGGAAAAATATCATAAAAGTACTCCCGCAACCTAGATTTGATGATTTAATTAGAGAGTCTCTAAATAAGACAGATCAAGCATCTAAACATATAACGATTTTCACAAACCCTTCTTATATTGGTGAAGGGAGTGAAGAAGATAATGTTGGGTACAATTCACAAGATTCTTTAACGCAAATCATTAATTGTTTTAAACGAATAAATGAGAAGAAAAAACTGACTTCAAAAATTTATATAAAATTCCATCCCCGCGAGAGTATTAAAAGGTATCCTAAAATTGACATTCAAGATTTGAAAAAGAAAGGATTAAATATTGATGTTTCAAATTCAAATTCGTTAATTTTTAGCTCTAATCTTGTCGTAGGTTTTACTTCTATTGTGTTATTAGATTCTGCTGTTTTAGGAATCCCAACAGTCAGCTATCAGCCGAGTAAATTAAACATAGTTAGCGACATAACTGCTCAAAGAAAGAATCTAAGAGTGATTCACGATATCAAAATAATGGAGAGTTATTTGGAAAATATGATTCGAAATAACTATAGTAAGAAAAAAGTTCTTAAGAGAAAAAAGGCAGGTGGGAAATTTGCCAAATTTATTTTAGGTTTAGTAGAGTAAAAACTAAAAGTAAAAATATAGTCTTTTGAGGTAACTTTAAGGTAAAATATAGGGCGTATTCAAATAATTACAATTAAAAAAATTATTGTCCAAATTCATGGCAAAGTACATAATAGAAGAAACAAGGAATTTAGAACTGTGGGACGAGTTCGTTGATAAATCTCCGCAAGGTTCCATATTTAGTAAGAGTAAGTTTATTGAGTGTTTTGAATTAAGGTGTACTTATTTTCTCGTAAAAAGAGGTTCGGAAATAGTTGGCGGCGTATCAATGATAGAAGATGACAATGGTCGATCTTTAAGAAACCTACCATACGTTCCATATAGAAATTCTATTTTATTTGTTGATAACGCAAAAATAATGGAGCACAAAAAAATATCGGAGCAGTTTAAAATTTCCGAATTGATTATTGAACATTTTGCCAAAGTTTATGCAAAATACTCGATAGTAACAAGTCCAAGTTATAGTGACATTCGACCTTTTTCATGGTTTAATTACCACGAACCGGAAAAAGGAATCTTTAAAGTTATCAATCGTTACACCTCGGTATTAAATAATACGAAACGAGATGAATATGTTATGCAGATACGATCTGCTAGAAGACAGGAGCTAAAGAAAGCGTCGCGAGTGGCAGTTGTAGAGTCCACAGATATGAACGTTATCAATGAATTACATAAGAAAACATTTGAGCGTCAAAAATTAAAAAGAAGCTATCGGGAAGAGTATTATTTACTTCAGATTGGAAAAACGGCTATAGAGAATGGATTTGGAAAGTTATTAGTAGCCCAGCTAGAAGGTACTCCACTCTCCGCTGTCTTAATTCTTTATGATAATAACACTGCATACTATCAATTTGGTGCAAGCGACCCAGAATACAGAAATACTGGAGCTTCAACAAAGTTGGTTTTTGAGTCGATAATGTATGCATTCGAAAAACTGGAATTAGAATTCTACGATTTTGTTGGTGTTAATTCTCCCAATAGGGGAGACTTTAAGTTAAGTTTTAATGGGAAACTCAGACATTTTTTCGATCTAAATTTGGAATAGTAACATGGAGCAATGGCCGGAGCAAAATTTGAGTAATAACACAATAAGTGATTTGGACGATGTGCAATTGGAGGTAGAATCCTTTTTTTCGGAGTTGTACGGATATGAAGCAATGTTTTTCCCATCTGCTAGATCTGCGTTATTTCATTTGTCTGTTTATTATAAAATGAGCAGGGATCAAGAAATATTTATCCCTCGCTGGTCAAGTCATTGTCTATATAACGCATTTGGTTTAATTGGAACGCCCTCTGTGCATAACAAAACTCCAAAACTGATTTTGGTAAACCATAAATGGGGATATTTACATTCGGCTCAAGGAGCTACTCAAAATACGCCAATAATAGAAGATTCTGTGGATTCTTTAATACTTAACAGAAAGGGTCTGTTTAAAGCAAATGGAGATTTTGAAATAATTTCCTTGGCAAAACTTACAGGATTACCAGGTGGATGTATTGTCTTCATGAAGTCAAAAGAATCAAAACGCGAGCTAACTGCAGTTGTAGACAAAAAAAATAATCCTGAATTAAACGAAATTTTCTGGTATTACAAAAAGAAGTATATACTTAATGGCCAAGTCAATCAGCATGAATTTCAAGTTGCAAATCAGTTGGAGCCGTTAATTTCAAGAGTAACACCTGATCAACTTCTGAATTTTAAAGGTATTGAAAAGAATTATTTGGAAATGTTAAAAGTGATTTCAAAAAGATATTATCAGGTTCTATGTTATAAAAGCCAATTGCCATTGGAATCTCAAGTTTCTTTTCAAAACGATAACAGGGTCCCGACTATTATTCCAGTTCACGTAACAGAGGATATGCTGTTGGAACTTTCATACAAGGGTATTAATCTGGAGAAGCGAACTTTCGATTTTAATCTAAATGCATTTTCACCGAATTTTAAACCAACTTACTTTCTACCAATTCATATAGGAGTGAGTGATAGGGATTTTGAAATACTTATCTCAACATTATTTTAAACAAAGAAAATCGTGAAATATAAAAACATTTTAGCTTATCCTTTATCTACTATTCCATTGTATTTTAAGTTTTTGGAAGAGTTATATAATCGGAATTATTTTGAGCACGCGAATTTCCTTTTACTTAATGAAGATGAACTCGGAAAATATCGAAATGATAATTCGTTACCGACATATTTTTCTTTTGAGTTTATTGATCCTGAGAAAATAAAAGGAATTGCTAAACCGACAGATTTGGTTAGACTTGAAGAGCAATACGGACTTCCTACCCTAAGTCTTTTCGAATTAATGGGACACAGATCTAATGTGAAAACTCAAAAACCAGAGGATAACCTTATTTTTTGGGAGGATTATTTGAGAAAAAACGACGTTGACATGATCATAATGCCATTTGCAGCTATGATTAATACATTAGCCTTAGTCCAGGTAGCTAAAAAGCAAAACATCCAAGTTGTTTATGCACATAGTATAAGAGCCTTTGGAAGAGCAACACTTACGAACGCAAATCTTGAAGGGGCAATTTTTGATGTTTGGGAAGATCTTAATGAAAAGTATCAATATTACTTGGAAAATTCTTTGGATGAAACTCAGGTGAACGTTCAAGAAGAAAAGATAAACATTGTTAAGGCAGAAAAGCCCAGGCCAATTTGGTTTAAAGACCCCCCAAGAAAAATCAATAAAAAGAGGATTGTGTCCTTCATTAAAATTCTGAATAATCCAAAAAGTCTTATTAAAAAATTACACTTAGAATATAATTATAATTATTTGAAATTCGGAGTAATAGAATTGCCAAAAGAAGAATTCTTTATGTTTCCGTTGCATTATGAACCTGAAGTAACACTTGATTTACTTGCGCCATATTTTAGAGACCAACTAACGCTGATAAAGTACATAGCTCAATCACTACCTGTTAATCATAAGCTTGTAGTGAAAGAGCATCCAGGGATGAAGGGAAGAAGGGCCCCTTCTTTCTACAAAGAAGTTGAAAGGATTAAAAATTTAGTATTGCTTGACTTAAATTATGATAGTTATAAGGTGTTGGACGCTAAGAATTGCAAAGGATTAATAGTGATTAACTCAACTGTTGGATTTGAAGCAGTTTTACTCGAAAAACCAGTAATTTCATTAGGAAGAACATATTATGCTATACCTGGTGTTACAACTCCTTTAACTGATCTAATTCAATTGCCTGAAATGTTGATGAAAATAGAGCAACTTAAACCTGAAAAGAAAAACATTTTATCTTTTCTACAAGCTCTTGATGATTGCACTTTTGAAGGTTTTATATATCCTCCAACAGAGATAGTTACCTGGGTCCTAGAAGAAAAGAATGTGACTGCCATTGCAAACGAATTTGAAAAGAGGTTTCCTTCCAACTAAATGGCTCCTATAAAAAAACAACTCTTAAACACTACTATTTACAATTTGTTAACCTGGGTTAGTAAATTGGTAATATTTCCTATTATAGTTAAATCCTTTGAGATTTCAGAATATGGAAGCTATGGTTTACTGAATGCCTTGATCACTTATGGAAGTATAGTTTTTTCAGCGGAGCTTTATGCCTTTCTTCGAAAAGAACTTCCAGGTAAAGATAAAAGGTATCAGCTTTCTATGTATAAGTCTGTGCATTTGCCTTTTCTGTTAGGCATTATTTTGTTATTTACATCTATAATTCTTTTAAATCTAGAAGGAAAAATAGCCTATTTAATTGGGGATATAAGCTTAACCAAAGAGGTCTTTTACGCCTTAATAATAATTATAGCAGAAATCGGAATAAAAGACATCGTAAGGTATTTTATATCTATTAAACAAATTCAAACAGGAAACTTTTTATCTTTCTTTAATCAACAATTATGGGGACTCACGCTTATAGCCTTATATTTTTATGGAGAACCTCTTACCATTACTCTTTGGTTGAAGATAAAAGTAATTACGACCATTGTTAGTTTTCTTATCGGAATTAACTTGATTGGAATAAAAAGGCTTTTTAAAGCTGATTATAACAGATATTACTTATTTAAAGCCATAGGGTTTAGTTCTGTTATTTTATTGGGTGTTTTTATGACACAAACAGGAACTTTCTTGTCTCGATTTTTTATTAAAGAAATTATTAGCATACAAGCTATTGGGCTGTTTTTCTTTTCGTTAAAACTCCCACAATTAGCCAGCGGCTTTTCAACTAATATCATTAATAAAGTAAGTAGAGTGCATTTGATTGAAGCGATCAATAAAAACGACCTAGAAAAAATGAGGGCCTTGGGAGGGAGGCTTTTGATATTTAATTTAGTATTGTATTCATTGCTAATTCTTCCGATTATCTTAAATTTAAATGGATTAATATTACTTTTTGGTAAGCCAGAGTATTTAGCAACCAAGCCACTAATCCTAATTCTTTTTGCAGCTAATTATTTTTCAATTTTTAGTCTGGTTTATTACAGTTATCTATTTGCTAAAGGAAGAAAAGATCTTTTATTGTATATTTCAATTGGTAAATTACTCGCCAATACGGTTATTCTTATTGTGTGCATTGATTTTTTTGGTCTCATAGGTGCATCAATCGCATTTTTTATCGGAAATGGGATACATTTTTTGATTTCGTGGGCTCCATATCGTCATGAAAAAATGATATTATTTCCAAAAAGCTCATTTAAATTTTTAATAGTTGCTGCAGCCGTGGGACTATTATTTGTTATTCAATTATTTATTTCTCAATCTTTTAATACAACAAGCATAGAATACATAGTAACATCATCTGTAGTAGGTCTTGCTATTCCTTTGAGCCTTTTTATTGCTTTGAACATTGTTAAACTAGATATTAAACGGCGTAGAATCTCAATTAGCTGGAAATGAAACAAATTAATTCTAAGCAAGATTTAAAGTATTTTTTGGAAGCTGATAAAAAAGCCTTAAAAAGAAAAACGAATAAGCCAAAATTTGCTTCTGACGAAATTTGGAAATTTCAAATAAGACTCAGAAAATGTGAATATTTCTTAAATTGTAGAAAAGACTTTTTTGGTAAGCTTCAACTAAAATGGATGAGGTATAGGCTTAAAAATAAAGCAATGAAGTTGGGGTTCTCAGTACCATTAAATTGCTTTGGTCCAGGTTTGAGAATTGTACATCGTGGAACAATTGTTATCAATGGGAATGCTAAAATTGGTGCGAATTGCACGCTTCATGTCTGTGTTAATTTTGGCAGTAAACCTGGAGAAACAAAATCACCTATTTTAGGGGATAATATTTATATTGGGCCAGGAGCCAAATTATATGGAGACATAGCCATTGGCGATAATACATTTATAGGTGCTAACGCTGTAGTTAATAAAAGTTTTCCAGAAGGAAATACAACTTTGGTTGGCGCCCCGGCTCATAGCTTAAATTCATAATATACTAGTGGAAATAATGGGTAATGATGGTTATTGAACGATATACTGGTAGTTCATGGTTAGTCAAAGAGCTTAGTAATTTGATTACAAAGAAGTTTTCTGATATTTTTCTAGCAGTTGTAGTCCATGGAAGTGTTGCATCAGATGAAGCAGTTAATTATAGCGACTTCGATGGCCTTCTTATTGTCAAGGACATATGGCTTGGAACAAAAGAGTTGGCTAAATTTAGACATGAATCAATGCAAATAATCCTAAGGTTTGATCCACTTCAACATCATGGTTGGTTTGAAATTAAAGAATCGGATTTAGTCTGTTACCCTGAGGACTATTTACCTTTAATTATCTTGAAAAATTCTAAATTAATTTACCCTTTGGTTGCAAATTTCGAATTAAATATTTCATTAAAAGAAAATCCCGATTTTAATAGAATATTGATTCCAATGCTCAATCAATTTGAGCGAAGAATCAGTAATAAATGGACCCCCAAAAACATGTTTCAATTAAAAAGCTTTATGAGTCAGATTATGCTTCTCCCATCACTTTATTATTCAGCAATAGAAAATAAAGGTATATTGAAGCGAGATAGTTTTGATGCTGTAAGAGCCGATTTTAGTAAAGATCAGTGGTCTCCAATTGTAGTAGCCACAGTTATAAGAAATGATTGGAATTATAAATTGAATTGTGTTCAAAAAATATTATTACACAGACCTGAAAAGGTTTTCAGAATATTAACTAAAAAGTACTTAGCTCCTAAAGTTAATTCAAATTTTCGATCTAGACTTGATGATCAATTTTTTGAAAATTTGAGAAAATTAGTATCTAAAATTAAAGTTGACCTAAAATGAGATTAAGGTTCATTAATTATCCTAAATATATTCCTCTTGCTGAATATGATAAATTAACTGCCAAAATTGCAAAAGAATTAATTGGTTTAGATCAAGTGGTGAGTGTTTATCGTATGGGCTCGACTAAGAATCCCGGAATATCAGATTTGGATATTATATCTGTTTTTAAAGATGACAGTGCCTGTTCACTCAATGTGCGAAAAGGATTGAACTCAGTTGAGAAAAACATTCTTACCCATGGAATTTTTGGTATTAATGAAGGTTCAATAGAACAGAGCTTGAAATTCAATTTCTTAACGAATCTTAAGTTACTGGAAGGAAAACATCTTAATGTGCTAAGGAATCCTGATGTAAGCATGGATGATTGTATAAAACATCAAATTGCAATGGAGTTTTTATTGAAAATGTACATTACTTTAGATGTTCAAATTGCTTACGGAATTATAAAGTTACGTTCGTTTTTATTGCAGGGTAAGGCTGTTATATTTGATCTAGAATTACTAAATGTTCATAGTGGCGAACTCTATGATATTGTAAGTCAAATTATTGAAATGAGAAATAATTGGTTCGAGGCAACTCCTTCTACTAGTGATTTGGATACTATAGTCAGAGATTTTCATAGAACATTAGGTGAGTTATTGAAAACACAATTGGCAAATGGAAAATTTCAACTTCCAACTTTATCTATAAAGGTTACCAAAAATATAAGTATTTACAAAAATTCTAACTTCGCCAAAAACCATAAAGGCTTTTCGCTGCCACCTCAACTTAGTTTTTTGGATAAAAAATATGTAAATGTTCAAAACCGACTCAATAAATTTAACTATTTGATCAATTTTAACTTACCTGTTTCAAATTCAATTCAAGATCAAAGGTTTCTTTTCTATAAGGACCTAGTAGAAGATAATAGAAGTAACACCCCAAATTTTATCCCTTTAACCACTAGCTTGAGCATGTTTTAAAAAACTATTAATTAGTACAATGTTTAAAGTTTTACATATAATAGGCTCTGCTCATTTTGGAGGCGTCGAAAAATTAGTTTATGATTTGAGTAAAGCTCAGCATAAAAAACATGTTGATGTTGGAATTCTTCTTTTGAAACAAGAAGGTGAATTTTTGGATCGCTTCTTAAAGACGGGGATTCCTTGTTACTTTTCTAATATTAAGAGTGGCTTCGATTTTTCATTTGGTAAATACATTAAGATTTATAAAATTTTAAAGGAGTACGATATTGTTAATGTTCATTCGTTTAATCCTATCCTGTCCTTTTTTCTGATGCTTTCTAAGACTAAAATTGTTTATACTGTTCACAGTGTCCGTGGATTTGGAAGAGTAAAAAAACGTTTTGAATCATTAAAACTTGCCTTTCATAAGGTGTTTTTCAATCGAATAGTTCATTTTATCACTTTTAATTCGAACTATTCTAAGGGTTACTGGAGTGATATTTTAGGTAATACTCCAAATAAAGTTATTTATAATGGGATTGATTTTTGTTCTGAAAATTCGCACCCAAACGAGACAATAAAGCTGGATATAGAATCTAATTTTATAATTGGGACATCGTGTCGGTTTATTAAGTGGAAAAGAGTAGATAAGCTAATAAGAGCCTTTAAAAAATTTCAAGAAAAAAGACCTGAAGCTAGGTTATTGCTTGTTGGGGATGGACCAGAACGAAAGTTTTTAGAGAAATTAGCGCAGGACTTAGGAATTGAGGAGCATGTTATTTTTACTGGCTTCAGAGATGATGTTAGAGCTTATCAGAGTTCCATGGACGTATGTGTGTTTCCATCTACCACAGAAACATTCGGTTTAGTAGCAATAGAAACCTTGTTATTAGGCAAACCAACTGTTGTTTTTCAAGATGGAGGTGGGATTACTGAAATTATTAGCGGAATTAGTAAGGAAGACGTAGTAACCGATGAAAATGAATTAGTGCAAAGATTAATCTATTATTATGATAATAATGTTGCGATTACCCATGGTATGGAAAAGAGAATGAATTACGCCAAAGAGTTTAATATAGAAAATATGGCTGAAGAATTTAATGTAGTTTATTCTCAATTAATGGTGAATAGGAAAAATCATATTAATTTATGAAGTTACTTTGGTTAAGCCCTAATCTCAATCATTACAAGGCCCAGTTTCTAAATCACCTGAATCTAGCTACAGATATAGATCTTACTGTTTTGGCTGGAACTGGTCGTAAAAATATGGGAGACAAAGAGAGTGATGTTGAACCACAATTTAAAATTATTGCAACCAATGTCTCAAAAGCTAAATTTGGGTTCTCCAAATTAATTAGAAAAGAATTGAATAGACATTTTATTGAGTTTGATTGGGTACTAATTCCTAGGGAGAAAAAAAACCTAGCTTTATTTTTATATGCCTTATGGCTAAAAAGTAAAGCTAGGTGGAAAGGAAGAAAAGTTCAATTAGTTAGTTATAACCACCCCTTAATAAATTCGGGTCCAGGTAAGGTTACAGTTCTTGACTCACTTCTTACAAGGTTTTTTTATAAAATGTACGATAAGATTATTTTTTATACTGAAGAAAGTTGTGAGTTAGTAGTAAATAAGGGTTTTATAAATCCTGCTAAGGCGTTTTGGGCGAATAATACTATTGACACCAAAGAGGTTCGGAATAATTACGAATTTTCCCTGCCAAATTTGGAAGAGCCAACTATTCTATTTATTGGTAGATTAATTAGATCTAAAAGAGTCGATATTTGCTTAGAATACTATTTCATTTTAAAAGAAAAGCTAAAAAACAAGGGGAAAACACTTAGCTTAATAATTATTGGGGATGGACCGGAAAAAATACACATAGAAAAAGCCCTACTGCTTGATAAAACCATTGAATGGAAGGGTGCATTAGTAAATGAAAAGGAAATAGCCCCATTAATGAAAAGAAGTAGTATGGTTTTTATTCCCGGGCATTCTGGTTTATCGATCAATCATGCTTTTTCTTATGGGCGTCCTTATTTTACAATTGAAAATGTTGGACATGCACCTGAAATTGGATATGTAGAAGTAGGTGAAAATGGGTTTATTCTTGGGAATAATAAAACTGAAAATTTTAAAATCATAGAACAATATTTACTAAATGACAACAGTAAAATCTGTCTCAATGCTTTTAATAAAGGTATTGAACTATCAATAGAAAATTGGTGTAAACAGTTTTATGCTTCATTCCATATATGAAAGGATTAATAAAATATTGGTATTCTTGGTTTAAAAAGCAGTCTTGGGTTATAAAATGGTTTTTATGGCTTATATTATTAATGCCGATCATTGCAATGTTTCATGATAAATCAGGAGGATTTTCGGTCTTGCAAGTTTCCGGGACCATATCGTTTCTGGCATATTTAAATATCATTGCAGCCAGAAGGATAAAGTTGAAGACATTTGAGTTAGTCATTTTCATCTTTGGAGTCTTATTGATTTTTAATAATGGCATTTATTTTATCTTAAATATTAGTGCTTCAAATTTTGGATTCGCTTTGCGAAACATACTTCCATTACTACTCTATTTTTATTTGAGAAGAGTTGTGAAAACGAGATTTGACTTAGATGGAATATTGCAAACTTTTTTGATTGCGTCAATTTTCCCCTTGACGATTATGCTGTATGAGTTTTTCTTCGCGCCCATAAAAGAGGTGTATACGAACGAAAGTAGAGGTGGTTTTGCCCGTTTAAGTGGCTTTTATGCTGACATATTTTCGTATATGGCCTATGTAATCGGAGATTTCGTTATTATTTCTTATTTTCTTCTAAGAAGAAAAGTAAGTTTTACAGCCTTACAATTTGGACTTTTTTTTGGATTGATAATCATTGGTTTATTGAGCGTAAGCCACCAAGCATCGTGGATCGTGTTCGTAGTATTATTAGTATTTTTTATGTGGTTCTCTTTTGGGTCAAAAGTCTCAAGCAAAGTTTGGGGAACAATTTTGATTGGTATTGCAGTTGGAGGAGGTTTTCTATTAGATAGCTATATAGAGCCTTTATTCAACAAAGAGCTAAGTGTTTATCGCGGTGTCGCCGATCAAGACAAGGTTTTAAATGGAAGAATAGTGAGATGGAAAGCATACTTTGACAGATGGGAGGATTTACCCTTCGGGAGCCATTTATTTGGTGTCGGAGCGTCCGGAAGCGAATATTCGAGAAGCATGATGAGTGGAGGCATGCATAGCGACTATGTCCGATTCTTGTTTGCGACTGGATATCTCGGAATTTTCATGTACCTCATGTTTTATGTTTCAGTACTAGTTAGAACGAAAGGTATGGAAAAGCCTGAGAAATTTCTTGTGTTGTCTGGAATTGCAATAATGCTGTTGTATGCAGTGTCTGCGAACCCATTTGGTTCTTCAGGATCGTTAATTTTTTTAACAATGGCAATATTTGCTTTTGCTACCATTAATAAAAAAATAATTTATGGAAATAGCTCAAAATAAAAAAATAATGGTCATTGGCAAATTGCCCCCGCCGATAATGGGTCCTGCTTTGGCGACTCAAATTCTTCTTAATTCGGATTTGAAAAACAGGTATGATCTGGTTCATTTTGATATAACGATCAACAAAACAATAAAAACACAAGGAGAATTATCTTTGAAGAAAGTGTTTCAAAGCTTTAAACTTTACGTGGGATACTGGAAAACTGTCAGAAAGGAACGCCCTGATTTAGTTTTTATGACTTCGTTTTCACAATCTGTTATTGGTTTTTTTAAGGATATTCCCTATTTACTTATTCCTTGGTGTTACAATACGAAAGTAATCGGTGAGCTACGAGGTAGTAATTTTAAAAATTTACTGAATTCAACGAATTCGATAAATGCCGCAATCATAGTATGGGTACTGAGAAGAATAGATGGGGTAATAGTGTTAGGAAAAAATTTAAGGTATATTTTTTCGGATGTTGTGCAAGCAGAAAAAATATTTGTCGTTCCAAATGGCGCAAACTATTCATTCCCTATTGTTAGCAAAACAAATGAAAAGATAAATGTCCTGTATCTGGCAAATATGTACAAAACTAAAGGGGTACATAGTGTTGTTGATGCTGCGATTAAATTAAACAACCCGAATTGTAGGTTTACCTTTGCTGGAGGTTGGAGGTCCGACGAGAAATTTAAAGATTATCTTACCAAGAGAATCGAGGAGAGTAATGTCGACATAACAGTTCTACCCCCAGTTTCAGGTTTTAAAAAGTACGAACTTTTCGCAAATGCGGATATTTTTGTTTTTCCTCCCATAGCACCAGAAGGACACCCTTGGGTTCTGGTGGAGGCTATGGCTGCTGGATTGCCAATTATTTCTACAGATCAAGGAGCCATTGTTGAGTCAGTAATAGATGGAGAAAATGGTTTTATTGTTTCGTCAAATAGCCCCGCGCAAATAGTGGAAAAGCTGCAATTGTTGATTGATGATAAGAGTATGAGAGAGGAAATGGCAAAAAAAAGTAAACTTTTCCATACTCAAAAGTTTTCGGAGAATCAAATGGTTGAGAATTTCTCTGCTGTTTTTGAGAAAGTTATAGGACAATAAAAAGTAAATATGAAACAAGTAACACAAGAGCTGAAATCGGGTAAAATGGAACTATTGGAAGTTCCTTTTCCTGCTATGAACAAAGAAAGCGTATTAATAAGGAACCACTTCTCTGTCATTAGTGCTGGTACTGAAGGAAAAACTGTTACGGATGCTCGTAAAGGCTACATTGCAAAAGCGAAGAGTAGAAAAAAGGAGGTTAGGCAGGTTGTAGAGATGGCAAAAACAAATGGGGTTTTGCCTACCTACAAATTAATAATGAATAAACTTCAAGCTCCTGCTTCATTAGGTTATAGTAGTGCTGGTGAAGTAATTGCCGTAGGTAGTGGAGTGACAACTTTCAAAGTTGGTGATAGAGTTGCTTGCGGGGGAATTGGAGCTTGTCATGCAGACGTCGTTTCAGTGCCTGTCAATCTTTGCGTAAGAGTTCCGAATCATGTTGACTTGAAGCAGGCTGCTTTTTCTACATTGGCTTCTATCGCAATACAAGGATTAAGGCAAGCGGAAATGCAAATGGGAGAATCTTGTCTAATTATCGGAATGGGGATAATTGGGCAATTAACCTATAAGATTTTAGAAGCATCAGGAATGTATCCAATTGGAATTGATGTCTCTGAGGCAACTGTTGATCAGTCAATAGCATCCGGTTGCAGGAACGTTTATAGCAGGAATCATGAGGGGATTGAACATATTATTTCCAAATTCACAAAAGGATACGGTGTGGATTCTGTAATAATTACAGCGGGTACATCTTCACTTGATCCTGTAGAGTTCGCAGGAGTCGTAGCTAGACAAAAAGCCAAAGTAGTTATTGTTGGCGTTGTTCCAACAGGTTTCAGTCGCCCTAATTACTTTAAAAAAGAACTCGATGTAAGAATGTCCTTTTCATTTGGGCCGGGGCGGTATGATATTGATTACGAAGAAAAAGGTAAAGATTATCCAATAGGGTATGTTCGTTGGACAGAAAACAGAAATATGCAGTCTTTTGTGGATCTTTTAAGTAGTGAACGATTAGATATCTCTTCTCTTATTTCGCATACTTTCCAGCTTGATGATGCGCCAGATGCATATGATATGATATTATCTAAAAGCGAAACCTTCGCAGGGATTGTCATAGAATATGACCATGGAAAAGAGGTGAAGAAACGGGTTGAATTGTCCGGAATAACAGCTGTTGCCGGATATCCAAATGTAGGGTGTATCGGTGCAGGTTCTTTTGCACAAGGGACTTTAATGCCCAACATGAAGGGTCATTGTAATTTTATTGGAGTTGCTACTGGAAGAGGAAACACAGCAAAATATGTTGGCGAAACGTATGGTTTTGACTATTGCGCAGAATCAGGAAAGGAGTTGTTTAATGATGATAAAATAAATACTATCTTCATCACAACCCGACACGACATGCACGCTAAGGATGTTGTCAATTCTATTCAAAGAGGAAAGCACGTTTTTGTCGAAAAACCTTTGGCTATGAACGAATCGGAATTATTCGATATTAAAAAAAATTATATAGAATCCTTGAATAAAGGTCTTAAATTAAATGTAATGGTTGGGTTTAATAGAAGATTTGCTCCACCCATTCAGGAAATAAAAAAGATGTTTGCGAAGGAACAGTCAAAATCAATTACGATTAGGGTCAATTCAGGAATTCTACCATCTGGGCATTGGATAAACGATCCAGATATAGGAGGTGGAAGAATCATAGGTGAAGCATGTCATTTTATCGATCTCGCTATGTTTTTAGCAGACAGTCCCATCGTTTCTGTTTCATCGGACTGTCTTCAAGACGTAAATAAGTTGAGTAACTCAGTTGTAATTAATTTAAAGATGGAAAACGGAAGCATAGCATCAGTTAATTATTTTGCAAATGGAAATAAGTCCGTCCCAAAGGAGTTTATTGAAGTTTTTTGCGATGAAACAATAGCGCAAGTGGATGACTTCAAAATGTTGCAAGTCTATGGAACTAAATCACGAAAAATAAAATATAAAGGGCAAAATAAAGGTCATGCAGCTTGTGTTCAATCGTTTCTTCTCTCGATAAGAGAAGGTAATGACTCACCAATTCCTTTTGAAGAGTCACACTTAAGTATGCTAGCTACACTTAAGGTACTTAAGAGTATCTCTGAAAACCGAAAAATCGAATTAGACGCAACGAATTAACTTATTTAAGGAGCATGAAAAAGTTTTATTTAATCATAGAAGATGATTTTGAATTGATGGGAAATGGGCTAGGTAATGTGGCTTCGCATCAATATCTACCAACTTCGTTTTTAATTAAAATAGCAAATAGTCTGGGTTTGAAATTGACCTTTATGGTTGACGTGGCTCAACAATTGGTTTTTGAAAAATACCAGCATTTAGATGCAGATCTTAAAACACAAAAAGATTTGTGGGATGAAACAGTTAAGCAAATAATATTAAATGGTCACGATGTACAACTTCACTTGCACGCACAGTGGCTTAACTGCGAGTATAAAGGTGATTATTTCTATTTAGATGCAAATTGGAGTATTGCGAGGGTAGAGAGAAATGTAAGAAAAAAGCTGATTAGAGACTCCATTGAGTATTTAACAAGCTTATTAAAGCCGATAGCGCCGGATTATAGTGTAAGTTCATTCAAAGCTGGAAGCTGGGCACTCCAACCATCGGAAGAGCTTTTTGAAGATTTTGCTGAAGCCGGTATAGAATTAGTGATGGGGGTTAGGAAAGATATGAACGTAAAAGGACTTGGGGTCAATTATGAAAATCTCGAGGAGGATACTAAACCGTATTACCCAAATTATACTGACATTCGAAAACTTGGGACTAGAAGAGATATAATTATTCTTCCCCTGAGTTATGTATATCCAGGATGGAGGGATATGTTCGATTTAGGGAGGACTCTATATAAAGACAGGAAATTAGATAAAAAACTGGCGTCTGATTTTTTGAAGAATTCTGTTCCTAAAGAAATTCTAGGTAACAGTCCTACCGGCGAAAAAGTAAGATTTAGGATAAAAAAGAACCCTTACTTAACACATCTAAAAATTGGAGGAGCTCGGTCGGCGGAGTATTATAAAAACACTTTTGATAAAACAATAAAACGTTTAAGGAAAGAAGAAGGATTCGGGATACCCATCGTAATTGAAAGTCACACAAAGAACTTTTTAAACAATTACAGGGATATAGAAGAATTTCTAGATTATATGGTTAAAAATTATGACCACGAAATAGAATTTGTAACCATGAGTGAATATATCAAGAGAGTTAAGGATTTGAATCTTGAAGTAAAGTCATTATAGTTTATGGATATAATATTAGACGATATACCAGATTCCCTTCCGGAAGATTTAACGATTAGTTGGAACGACATGATACCTCCTGGTCGAGGGGGAAAGCTTGATAAAATTCCAAGTTTCGAATGTATCATTCATGATGACTTGGAATCATTAGAGATCGTGAAGCAACACTTTCAAAGTGACTTCAAATTCTTTAATAAATTATTGCTTCAAATTCATTTTAAGAGGAAAATTAAGTTATCCCGAACGCAGCGTTTAAATTTGCTGAAATTTTTGGCTATAGGCTACTTAAATTCTCATGACGTCAGATACTTCAACGAGTTTTTATGGTTTTATAAACCAAAAGAAGTGTTTCAAGACTTGAGGCGTTTAATGCTCCACAACTTTAAAAAAAACTTAAATGATAATAAAACTCACGGCTTACCTTATTTGCGAAAAGAGGAAGTAGGCAGTTACATTGACTATTTAGACGAAAAGGCTGATGCGTGCTTCGGAGAAAGCGAGGTTAAACAACTTCATGTTGGTCTAATAGGTATTCCATTTGTTTTTAAAAACGTTTACTATCGACTTGTTAAATCGGGACATTCTGTTTCGGTGTTTATGGTGCCTTATTATACAGAGTTCACTAGAAGAATTTTTTTAAAAAGTGGATTTATCTTTAGATGGTATACTAAATATAAAGGTGTTAGATTTCCTTATAAGATTTTAAACTATAACCATCAAGATCAAAAAATTAAAAACGTTTTATTGAAAGAAAGGCTAGATTTAGGCTTCTTTAAACTGGGATTCATTGTCAAAAATAATATTTTCGATGCGTTCAACATTGGTTTATTGCACGATCATCTTGCCGTACTTCCGTTTGTTAGAGGCAGATCATCCATTGAATTCTCAATATTAACTGGTGTTCCGGTTGGTTCTACCATTCACTTTATTGGTAAGGGAATAGACACTGGTAGTATTGTAAAGATATACACGTACGATATTCGGGCTGGGGATACTATAAGTTCAATTCGAAATAGAATTAAGTCCGATTTCGAAAATAGAATTTATAACTCCTTAAATTATGTGTCCACAAATAGTAAGAACCATATTCGTAATGATACCTCGAAGGGATTGACGTACTATTCAATTCATCCTTATCTAAAGAAATACATTTCTAATAATATTTTAAGATAGTGTACATAAAAGAACATATTAGATCCTAGTCGTTTATGCTGATAGCCCAAGGAGTGAAGAAATTAATGTTACACATAGAAAAAGAAGGCTACAAAGGTTTCGACCCTTATGATGCTTTAAAGTCCCCTTTATTTAAGTTGCCTTTTTTTAACAGCAATAAATTTATACGATTCGGAATACAGCAATTAGTAAAGCGTTTACCCTTCAATATTAGGCCGTTACTTTTGGTCCCCAAAGGATATAATCCTGTGACACTAGGCTTATCCATCCAGGCTTATTCGTATTCGATTTTGTCAGAGCCAAATAACGGAGAACTATACTTTCAAAAGATTACTGGCCTTGTAAATGATTTAAAAGGATTGGCAGCAACGGGATATAGCGGAGCTTGTTGGGGATACGATTTTGATTGGCAAGCGAGAAATGCGACGATACCTGCTTATCAACCTAGTGTGGTGGCGACAGGAATAATAACAAATGCTCTTTTTGTTGCATATCAAATAACGGGGCATAAAGAATCAGCGAGGTTAATTGGAAGTGCAGCGAAATTTGTGATTAATGACCTACAACGAACACATCACGGTGATGATGCCTTCTGCTTTTCATACTCTCCCTTTGATAGTCAACAGGTATTTAATGCCTCTATGAAAGGGGCTCGACTTCTTGCACAATCGTATTCTATCTGTCAAAATCCCGAGCACAAAAATTTGGCAACGAAAGCGGTTCAATTCGTTATGTCGCATCAAAAAGAAAATGGTGCCTGGGTATATTCACTGGCAAGGGAAGGTGGCTGGATAGATAATTATCACACGGGTTATATCCTTGATTGTTTACACGAATATCAGAAATTAACACGAAATTATCAATGGTCAACACAAATTAAATTAGGATATTCCTTTTATCGCGAACATTTTATATCGAAAGAGGGTGAACCCAAATTCTATCATAATAGGATTTACCCAGTTGATTGCACAGCAGCAGCGCAAACGATTTTAACAACATTAAAATTTGACGACGTAGAAATTGCCGAAAAAACTGCCAGATGGATGATAAAAAACATGCAAAAAGAGAACGGGAGTTTTGTTTTTCGTAAATTCAATTACTACACGGTTAGAACCTCCTACATGCGCTGGTCAGATGCTTGGATGTTTGCAGGATTGGCTTATTTCCTTTCAAAATTCAAGTAAAATGAAATATTTAATACACTTAGGACATCCTGCACATTACCATTTATTTAAACATGTTGTCAATAGATTAAGAGATTCTGGAAATTCGTGTATTTATGTTATTAAGAAGAAGGATATACTTGAAAATCTATTAATTGAGTCGGCAGAAGAGTTCCTTAATATTTTACCACGAGGAAGAAAAAACTCGTTATTCGGGATATTTTTAGGTCAAATAAAGCAAATTTGGGCTCTTTTTAAATTATGCGTAAAGGATCGGCCAAACGTCCTAATGGGTTCTACTCCTACAGTGTCACAGGTCGGATTTTTGCTTAAAATTCCTTCATTAAGCCTTAATGAAGATGATGCTAAGGAAGTTGAACTCTTCGCTAAAACGACTTACCCATTTTCAACAGTTATTCTTTCGCCGCGACCTTGCGATAATGGAAGGTGGAATAAAAAAACAGTGCATTACGAAAGCTATCATGAGCTGGCTTATTTACATCCAGACCATTTTACGCCAAGTTTAAAAGCTCTTGAAGGGATTGTATCGCAAAACGAAAGATTTTTCATTATTAGATTCTCGAGTCTAGATGCTTATCATGATCACGGAGTCAAAGGAATGGATTTACATTTAACACTCAAACTTATAGACTTACTGAAGCCGCATGGTAGAGTAATCATTAGTTCAGAGAAAAAGCTGCCATTGAAACTTGAAAGCTATAGGGCCAGCTTTAATCCTACAAAAATGCATGACCTTCTTTACTATAGCTCTATATACATAGGAGACAGCCAAACGATGGCTGCAGAGGCAGGAGTATTAGGAACACCTTTTATTAGAATAAACGATTTCGTGGGAAAATTAGGGTATTTAAAGGAGTTGGAAGAAGTGTATAAACTCGGTTTTGGATTCCGACCGGCGAGGGCTGGAGAATCTCTAGAAATAATAGATAAATGGTTAAAGCAGAATAATTTAGAGTTAGAGTGGAAGGAGAAGAGGAAAAAAATGCTCAGTGAAAAATTAAATTTCAGTGACTACTTGTATGAGTTTATATCAAAAGAGGAGTACAGGAAATGAAACAGATAGGAATACAAAGCAGGCTTATGTTAAATATCTCATTTATAACTATCTAAAAATGCTGAAAAAAAGATAGCGAAGGAGATATATAGTTGTCTGATAAATGCTCAGTTTTCAAATTCAATTTTGCTTACCATGTATGAGTTTAATATTTATAGCCGTCAGTGGTTAAATTCTCGAAAATCGCTATTTTTGTGTAAACCATTACTGTAGCTACTATGATACCACAAACAAGTATTCTTGAAAATTTCAGGGATACTATTTTAAATGAACAAAGCACGGAGGTCATGGAATTTATTGAGAACCATCTTCAATTAAATAATAGCCGGTTATCAATTCTTCTAGATTCTAAGACAAATGTCAATCTAAAATCAAGTGGGGCTTCCTCTAAATTTTCTGGCGGTACCATAAAGAGTCTCGTGGATATCAGAAGATTGAACGATTTGAAGTACATAAATAAACATTTAGAGGAATCTAATGAAATATTACCTGAAGGTGGATTATTTATTGGGAACATAGATACACTTCAAAATAGAAAAGAACGAATTCGTAAAAATTACGTGAGTCCGATTAATAAATTAATCTATTTGATTGATTTTGTCGTGAATCGGTTATTCCCAAAGATTCGTTTTACGAAAAAAGTCTATTTCCTTATTACTCAAGGAAAAAATAGAGCTATTTCTGAAATGGAAATCTACGGCCGCCTATATTCGTGCGGCTTTGAGTTGGCTGAGTCGAAAGAAATAAATGGCCTACTCTGGTTTACAGGAAAAAAGATTGATCGCCCCGCATACAACAAGGAAGCGACCTATGGGCCGCTGATTAAGTTAAAGAGACACGGGAAAAACAATGAATTATTTACTGTTTATAAGTTACGTACAATGCACCCGTTCTCAGAGTATCTTCAGTCATACATAGCAACGACACGTGGTCTTCAGAAGGGGGGCAAATTTAAGAATGATCCTCGTGTAACAACTGCGGGCAGGTTTTTTCGTAAGTTTTGGCTTGATGAGATTCCCATGTTTGTAAATGTATTTAACGGGCAAATGAAGATATTCGGTGTTCGTCCTTTAAGTAGTCATTATTTAAATTTATATCCGGAGCATTTAAAAGAATTAAGAGCAAAGGTTAAACCGGGGTTAATTCCCCCTTTCTATGCTGATTTGCCCTGTACATTGGAGGAAATAACGGAATCAGAGGAAACCTATCTACGAAAATATATCAAAAACCCGTTCAAAACAGATTGCATATATTTTGTGAAGGCCATGAAGAATATATTAATTAAACGTGCACGCTCTAACTAATGAGTGATATAAAAATGGTCGACTTAGGCCGACAACTAAAGCCCATTAAATCTGATATCAACGCTGCAATTCAGGGAGTCTTGGAGGCATCAAATTTTATTCAAGGTAAGCCTGTTCGGGTCTTTGAGAAAAACATGGCAGCTTGGCTAGGAATAAAGCATGTTGTTTCTTGCGCCAATGGAACAGACGCACTGCAACTTGCATTTATGGCGCTCGACCTCCAGCCTGGAGATGAGGTTATAGTCCCAACGTTTACATATGTAGCAACCGCCGAGGTGATAGCCCTACTTGGGCTTAAGCCTATTATGGTGGATGTTTATGAAGATACTTTTAATATCAATTTAGAAGAAGCCTCTTATTTAATTTCTGATAGAACGAAGGCTATCGTGCCGGTTCATCTGTATGGACAATCTTCAGATATGGAAGCAATTATGAAGTTTGCTTCTACTCATAGTCTTTATGTGGTTGAAGATACTGCGCAAGCAATAGGAGCAGAAGTGACTTTTTCAGATGGCTCCCAGCGAATGGCAGGTACAATTGGAAATATCGGCACTACCTCTTTTTTCCCAAGTAAAAACCTTGGTTGTTACGGGGATGGTGGAGCTATATTTACAAATGATGATAATCTAGCGTCACAATTGAAAATGATTGCTAATCATGGTCAAAGAGTGAAGTATAGCCATGATGTCGTAGGAGTGAATAGCAGATTAGACACATTACAAGCGGCGGTCTTAGACGTAAAATTAAAGCATCTCAATACATACTGCGAGAGTAGGCAAAAAGCTGCTAATTTTTATGACGTTGCACTTTCCTCAATAGATGGGATTACAATTCCTTTTAGAAGTTCCTTTTCAACACACGTGTTCCATCAATACACAATTAAGGTTGATCCAAAATACTCTAGAGATAATTTAAAACAGTATTTGGCAAAAAATGGAATCCCAAGCATGATTTATTACCCTATACCACTTCATGAACAAAAGGCGTACAATGTATTTACTGATGAAGCTTTGGAATTCCCGATTGCTACATCATTGTGCAATAGAGTGTTGTCTTTACCAATGCATACCCATCTCCAAAAGGAAGAACTCAAGTTTATTGTAAAACATATCAAGAACTTTTTTAATTCATGATTAATGCCTGAGATTAACTTTTTCGCTCACGAGACTGCCGTAATTGACGAAGGGTGCATTATTGGGAATGGCACCCAAATTTGGCACTTTACTCACATTATGTCTAATTCAATTTTAGGGAATGACTGTAATATTGGACAAAATGTCGTTGTATGTCCCAATGTAGTCCTCGGAGATAACTGTAAGGTTCAAAATAATGTCTCCATTTATACTGGAGTAACATGTGATAATGACGTGTTTCTAGGCCCTTCGATAGTGTTTACAAACGTCATTAACCCGCGGTCAGCTATAAATAGAAGAGGACAATATTCAAAAACACATGTGGGTAAAGGAGCCTCAATTGGAGCCAATGCTACTATCGTATGTGGAAACGATATTGGCGATTATGCATTCATTGGTGCCGGTGCGGTAATTACAAAACGTATTGAGCCGTATGCATTAATTGTCGGAAATCCGGGTAGACAAATTGGATGGATGAGTAGGAACGGACAAAGACTAACTTTTAATAAAGATGGTTATGCTGAATGCTCGGAAAGTAACGATTGGTATAAACTGAATGAAGAATGCGTTAGCTTCTTAGGGAAAAACAAATAATTATGAAGAATTTCGCGTTAATTGGAGCCGCGGGGTATATTGCTCCGAGACACATGAAGGCAATAAGGGATACTAACAATAGGTTATTATCTGCATATGACCCTTATGACGGAGTAGGAATTATGGACTCTTATTTCCCGGAGGCCGATTATTTCACAGAATTTGAACGGTTTGATAGGCACATAGATCGTCTTAAACGAATTGACTCGAGGATTGATTTCGTTTCGGTGTGTTCACCCAATTATTTACACGATAGCCATATAAGATTTGGATTAAGGTCAGGTGCTAATGTGATCTGTGAAAAGCCTATCGTACTTAACCCATGGAATATTGACGCCCTACAAGAGGCGGAAAATCAATCTGGCCGCAACGTCTATACAATTCTTCAATTAAGGCACCATGAGGCTATTAAGGCTTTGAAAAAGAAAGTCGTAGATGGCCCTTCGAATAAAGTTTATGATGTCGATCTTACTTATCTTACATCACGTGGTAAATGGTATTACACCTCGTGGAAAGGGGATTCAGAAAAGTCAGGAGGTATCGCAACTAATATTGGAGTACATTTTTTCGACATGCTCACCTGGGTATTTGGCAATATGAAAGGTCAGACAGTGAATTTACATACGCATGATAGAGCGTCTGGAATTATTCATTTGGAAAGGGCTAACGTTCGTTGGTTTTTGAGTATTAATTACGATCTAATCCCTGATGAGGAGAAAGCGGATGGGAAGAGAACATACAGGTCTATTAGCGTGGATGGTGAGGAAATAGAGTTCAGCGAAGGCTTTACTGAGCTTCACACAGTCTCGTATAACTCAATACTTAAGGGAGGAGGATTTCGTATTGGGGACACCCTTGACGCAATTCGAATTGTTCACGATATTCGACATAAGGAGCCTATTGGGTTGAAAGACGATTACCACCCTTTGGCAAAACATAAATTAGTAAAACATCCATTTAAATTGTAAAGATACCGAGATGAACCACATTACAATTATTGCTGGAGCACGCCCTAACTTCATAAAAGTTGCTCCCATTATTTACGAAATAAAAAGACGCAAGGAAGAAGGAGTCGATATAGAATACTCGCTGGTTCACACTGGACAGCATTATGACAAAAAGATGTCCGGCGACTTCTTTGAGCAATTGAATATTCCCGAGCCTGATGCTAATCTAAATTCAGGAGGAGGTACTCAAGCAGTACAGACAGGGGCTATCATGGTACGATTTGAAGAATACTTGCTGAATAACCCAACGGATCTTGTTCTTGTAGTGGGTGATGTTAATTCTACTATGGCTTGTGCAATCACGGCTCAGAAGCTCCAAGTTAAAGTAGCTCACGTTGAGGCGGGTATTCGGTCAGGCGATTGGACGATGCCCGAGGAGATTAATCGCTTAGTTACAGATTCAATTACCAACTATTTCTTTACTACTTCTGAAGCAGCAAATAAAACACTCCGTACAAGTGGTTATGGGGATGATCAGATATTTTTCGTTGGGAACTGTATGGTTGATACTCTTTTGAGGAGCAAGCATAAGTTCATGAAACCAGTAATTTGGAGTGAATTGAAGTTAGAAAAGAGAGGTTTCTTCGTTATGACATTGCATCGTCCAGCGAATGTTGACGAAGGAGATAAGCTTAAAAAGTTGATAAGTGAAATAATGATGAATACTAATGATATGCCCATAATTTTTCCAGTTCATCCAAGAACGAAAAAGATATTAAACGAAATGGGAATTAATTATGAAAGATTACACATGGTCGATCCAATGAGTTATTTTGAATTCAATTACCTTGTAGAACGCTCTTTTGCTGTAGTTACGGATTCAGGAGGCATTACCGAAGAGACGACAGTAATGGGTGTCCCATGTTTGACACTGCGCGATAACACAGAGCGTCCTGAGACTGTCCTTATTGGAACAAATAAACTTGTCGGGACAGATCCTAGAAACATAGCACCAACAATGAAGATATTGTTTGCTGGCGAGTGGAAAAAGGGTACCATACCAGAATTTTGGGACGGCAAAACCGCTGAAAGAATTGTTACTACGCTTATAAAACTATGATTGAGTGTATAATTTTCTATGTAGAATGTGTAAAGGAGTCTTGATAGATTAGGTCTTTTTTGCATGTTGGTTTATGTTTAAAACAAAAAATGTTTGTATTAAATTCTTTCCTCTTTTGCCTCAGGAAAATATTTTCGAAAATTGAGTCTTGATTATTGCGGCATAAGAGTGAATTGTAATTATGGAATATGAAAAATATATTGATTACGGGTGGCGCCGGTTTTATAGGATCGAATCTCGTTGCTTCATGTTTAAAAGATCCCCGAATCAATAAAGTCAGGGTTTTAGATAACTTGAGTAATGGGTATATTGAAAACCTTGAAGAGTTTATTGATAATGATAATTTCGAATTTATTAATGGAGACATAAGGAATTATCGAACTTGTATAGAAGTGTTAAATGATATTGATATTATATCGCATCAAGCCGCCTTAGGCTCTGTGCCAAGAAGTATCAAAGATCCAAAATCAAGCGTTGAGGTTAATATTATAGGAACAGTAAACTTGCTTCAAGCTGCAGTTGAGCAAGGTGTAAAGAGGATAGTACTCGCATTTAGCTCTAGTACTTATGGGAATCACCCCGGACTACCTAAAGAAGAAGATAAAATAGGCGATCCTTTGAGCCCATACGCTGTTACTAAGGCCTCAATAGAGCAGTTTTGTCAAGTTTTTGGCGATACTTATGATATAGAGTGGATAGGGTTACGGTATTTTAATGTTTTTGGTCCAAAACAAAATCCAACTAATCCTTACGCTGCGGTGATCCCTATTTTTTCAAAAGCCTTTCTTGATAACGGAGAGATAACTGTTAATGGAAAAGGAGATACTTCTCGAGACTTTACCTATGTGGACAATGTCGTTGAGTTGAATAAGTTGTCAATGTTTACAAAAAACAGACTTGCCTTGAATCAGATTTATAACGCCGCTTGTTCAGAGCGTGTGAGCCTAAATCAAATGATTGAGAAGCTAAGATTGATTACCGGCAATAGTATTAAAGTCACATACGGCCCAGAGCGACTAGGTGACGTTAAGCATTCTTTGGCGAGTATTGAAAAAGCGAAGGTTTTACTTGGCTATACTCCTTTGATCTATTTCAGCGAAGGACTTGAAAATGTTGTACACTGGTATAGGGAAAATTTGTAGAAAATTGTCTAAACTCACCTACATACAAGATCAAATTGAAGATGCTCAATTGGATATAAAATCTAAGGATTTTGATCGCCCTTGGGGAGGCTTTTTCGTACTCGATGAAAATCAAGTTCAAGAATTTGCAGATATCTATTTCGAAGGACTTGACGTTGGGCCATTACGAATTGCAGGCAAGCTTAGCCCTAAGATTTTATTAGTCAAGCCCGAAGCTCGTTTGAGTTGGCAATACCACCACCGTCGCGCTGAGAATTGGCGAGTGGTTGAAGGTCCAGTGGGTATTGTACGCAGTGCTACGGATGAAGAAGGCGAATTGGTTACTTATGAGGCTGGCGAAACCATCGTTTTAGAAAAAGGCGAACGCCACCGTTTGATTGGTTTGGAGAATTGGGGTGTGGTTGCAGAGTTTTGGCAACATACGGACCCCGACCATCCATCAGATGAAGACGATATTGTCCGTGTACAAGATGATTACGCTAGAAAGTAAAATGGGACAGTCCCTGCTAATATTAACGGTGATTGTGGCTTGCGTCGTTAACGCTAGCGCACAGAATTTTACATTCATTGGGGAGAACAGCTATCCCAGTACAGAACGGTTTGAATTGGTCTCAAACTCAGACAAAGAAGACATTGGTGACCTCCTCCCTTAAAGTGGACCGGTCAATACTGGAAAACCTGAGCTATTGAACGTTTGGTTAAGATACTGGATTTGGGGATAAATTTCCAAGGGAACTATGCGGCCTAAAACGGTTGTAATCTTCTCTGAATTCATCAAACTTTTCTTGTGCATCTTCCAAAGAAAGAAACCAATTGACATTTAAACACTCATCCCTGAAAGAACCATTAAAACTCTCAATAAAGGGGTTGTCCGTTGGTTTTCCTGGCCTGGAGAAGTCGAGCTCAACATCATTGTCATACGCCCACTTGTCCAGTACCTTGCTTATGAACTCACTTCCATTATCCACTTTTATCCGTGTTGGAAAAGCGTTCTGCTGCCCTGTAATTTCTTCCATAACCTGAACCACAGCCGTTCCTTTTAATGACTTCCCTGCTTTGATAGCAAGAGATCTACGACTAAAATTATCAACTACAGTTAAGGCTCTAAATCGCGTCCCGTCAAAGAGTTGATCGCTCACAAAATCCATGCTCCAACACTCGTTTAAAGTAGACGCTGATCCGCTAGATGGCGTTCTATGTGCTGCTGAACGGTTTCTTCTAGGTCGCTTCGAACGTAAATTCAGTCCTTCCTCTTTATATACACGATACATCCGTTTATGATTATCTGTAAAGCCTTCACGACGAAGGAGGATATGAAGTCGCCAGAATCCGTAACGCACCCTTATCGCTGCCAGCTCTTTCATGCGCATACGCAATAGTTCGTCGCCACGGCCTTTGGACTGATAATAATAAACACTCTTTTGAAGTTGAATAAGGCTGCAAGAGCGATTGACGGAAATCGGGTATTCCATCCGGATATTATCGACCATCTCCCGCTTACGAGCTGGTCTTAGAACTTTTTTTGAAGCACATCTTGGAGAATTTGCTTGTCCAAACTAAGATCAGCAACGAGCTTCTTTAATCGCGAGTTTTCCTCTTCGAGGCTTTTTAATCGGCGTAACTCTGATACGCCTAAACCTCCATATTTCTTCTTCCAATTGTAAAAGGTAGCTGAGCTGATACCCATCTTACGACACACTTCGGATACAGGAGTGCCTGTCTCCGATTGTTTGATCGCAAATACGATCTGTGATTCAGTGAATTTTGACTTTTTCATAGCAAATAAGTTAACATTAATATTCCTTTATTTGCTCAAATCCCTCTAGTTTAGATCAGTACAGTTTAGCGGGAGGAGGTCATCGAAATTACCAATCTTCTTTTAATTCATACACTCCTTATCTATTTATTACATTTACCACGCTCGTTCTCACGGACGTTCTTTAACCCCGTGAAAAAAGTGTGGAACAAATACATGGTAGACTAGATTGATACAACTCTTTAACCATACACCTGAACTGAGCCATTACATCTATGTAGTGGCTTTT
>Ga0206126_10000736_pt1 | contig 42795 bp, 38 predicted proteins | sample Helgoland_Spring_5_FD_148621 | JGI IMG/M metagenome (GOLD analysis project Ga0206126, IMG submission 148621) | Pelagic subsurface seawater microbial communities from Kabeltonne, Helgoland, North Sea - Helgoland_Spring_Bloom_20160412_1 | ecosystem: Environmental > Aquatic > Marine > Epipelagic ...
GTCATTTGGTGGAGCCGGCGGGAATTGAACCCGCGTCCGTCAGTCCGCTGCTTAGTGCTCTACATGCTTAGATTCCGTCAATTAATTTAACCGCTTACAGCCCGACGGGCAGGACGTAGTTGGCGATCCTGATTAAGGTTTAGCAGATCGGCCTCAGGCGCGGCTTCACAGCGATCCAGTTCTATATGACGGACGTTAACGCGGTACTGGCACCTTGTCAAAGACCGCTAGCGGCGAACCACTAGAAGGTTTACAAAGAGCTACTTACGCAGCTAGTTGTGCACCGTAGTTGTCATCATTGGCAACTAATAGTTTGCAGCTTTGGATTAACGTGATTGGCTACCATCACGACATGCACACGTAAGTTTTGTAACCGGCGTCGAATCCAAATCGGCCCCGTTGTTACGGTCTTTCTAAAATTTGGGCCCATGTCTAAAAACCGCCATGACCCCAGTGGTACGGAGTATACACTAGATAATATTGGGGCGGGTCAGTTGATTTCAACTCTGGTCTGTATTTTGATCGCAGGGCTATTCTGGCGGTGTAAGAAGAAAGCAGCATCAGCAGAAGGTCGGGAGTTAGTATTTGGTAGCCGCGCTATCGTCAGTCCGCAACAAGTGGTATCAATTAGGTTATTAAGCACCCTCTCTAAGAGCCATCTGGTCAGGGGGATTTCAAGAGGGTGGCTCGACCGTATGGCCGAAAATCCACTGTCTGAACAGGCGATGTTGTTAAGCTAGCAGCTGTTGTTCAAGCTGTGTGTCGCATAACCCGACTCTTTTGTTTATTCCAGTCGCGTTCTTTCTCGGTCTCTCGTTTATCGTGCTGCTGCTTGCCTTTAGCAATACAGATTTCTGCTTTGACGATATGGTTTTTCCAATACAGAGCAGTACACACGCAGGTGTGGCCCTCTTGTGTTGTTGCGACTAATAATTTGGCGATTTCTCGCTTGTTCAGCAATAGCTTACGTGTGCGCGTCGGGTCGGCGATAAAATGGGTGGAGGCTGTGTTAAGTGGAGTAATGTGGGTTCCAATCAAAAACGCCTCGCCATTCTTTATCAAGACATAGGTATCGGTGATTTGGACTTTGCCCATACGCAAACTTTTAACTTCCCACCCATGCAGGACTAACCCCGCCTCGAATTTCTCTGTCAGGTGATAATCGTGTCGCGCCTTTTTGTTCTGGGCGATGGTGTTGCTGGTTTGTTTCGGTTTCTTTTTAGCCATAGCGGCGCATTATAGCGATTGTTGCTGGTAATGCGTAATGGTCTGGGTTAAAAAGTGTCATTGTGGCAATTTCTTTAGGTATTAATGAAAACTCTCAGTCAAACAAAGAGCCGAGGATGGCGTCGCAGCTGGTCATTTGTTGCGGCGACGACGGGCGCAACCATTGGCTTGGGCAATCTGTGGAAGTTCTCTTATCTAGCTGGCGAGAATGGCGGCGCGGCTTTTATTATTGTCTATCTGGTGTGTATTCTAATCGTTGCCATGCCGGTAATGATTGCCGAAATCGTATTGGGGAGTCGGGGGCGATCTAACCCAATAACGACCGTGCAGGATGTCAGTCTTGAAGCTGGCGTGTCAACGTGGTGGCAGGGTATCGGTTGGTTTGGTTGTCTTGCTGGCTTGTTGGTATTGTCGTATTACAGTGTAATAGCTGGGTGGAGTTTTGCTTATATTAGCAAGTTGTTTGCGGGGGACTTTGATGCCACTAGCGCTCAATTGGCCGGCGACCAGTTTAATGCGTTTTTAGCGGAGCCACAAAGCATGCTTGAGTGGCAGGGATTGTTCCTGCTGATTATTTTTCTGACAATTGCTGTAGGAATACGTCGTGGCATCGGTCTGCTGGCGAGACTCTTAATGCCTCTGCTGTTTGTTACCTTGATCGCACTGGCAGTATATAGCAGCCAGGTTGGTGATTTTCAGGCGGCAGTGAATTTTATGTTTACCCCTGATTTTTCAAGTCTGACGCGGCAGGGGGTGCTTGCGGCACTGGGTCACGCTTTTTTCACGCTGAGTATTGGTGTGGGGGCGATGATTGCCTATGGCGCTTATGTGCCCGACAAGCGGTCTATTACATCGATGGTATCTGTGGTGGTGGTGGCAGATACGTTGGTTTCTCTGCTGGCCGGATTGGCGATTTTTCCGTTGGTATTTAGCCTTAATATCGCACCGGCGATGGGTCCTGGCTTGATGTTTGTGGCTGTTCCCTATGGCTTTGGCAATATGATTTACGGTAACTATTATGGTGCGCTGTTTTTCTTAATGGTTTCTCTCGCAGCCATTACGTCAGGTGTGGCCTTGATGGAGCCAGCCACGTCATGGTTGTCAGAACGATTGCGCTGGTGGCGTCCCGTTGCGGCATTGATGGTGGTAGCTATTGTTTGGCTACTCGGTTTGGCCAGCGTGTTTTCATTTAATGAGTGGAAGGGTATATCCATTGCCGGAATGTCCATTTTCAGCGCACTGGATTTTTTCACTGCAAATATTTTGTTACCGGCAGGTGGTTTATTAACGGCCATATTTGTAGGTTGGAAAATGCGTAGAGAGGTCCTTCGAGATGAGCTTTATGTCGAAGGAAGGGTATTATTTTCGCTTTGGTATTGGGTTCTACGGTATATTGCAGCACCGGGCGTGCTTGTGGTTTTTCTGTCGTCCTTTTTAAAAGAATGGGTATAGGGAGTATGTTTTTTGGGTTTTTGTCACTATGACTGAGATTAACCGCAGTGCACTGTTACCTTATCCTGCAGATCAAATTTATCGCTTGATCAATGATATTGAGGCGTACCCTGAATATATGGATGAGTGCGTCAACGCTGAAATTTATGTCACCGGCCAGGATGAGCAGGGCTTCGACTTTATGGAGGCACGATTGGATCTGTCGAAGGCTGGATTTCAGCACAGTTTGACAACGCGTAATCGCTTGGTACCACCTGGTCGGGTCGAAATGTCGCTGGTGGATGGCCCTGTTGAAAGGTTCTCGGGGCTGTGGGTTGTTCAGCCGCTGTCGGACGCAGCTTGCAAGGTGTCGCTGGCATTAAGTTTTTCAGTCTCGAGCATGATGCTTAACGTGGCCGTCAAGGTGTTATTCGACCCGTTGGCTGACGATTTAGTGAATTCGTTGGTGAAGAGAGCGCACCATCTTTACCAACAGCGATAACGTTTTTCTGGCCTCGGGCTGGTGGATATAAGCAACTGACAGATCGATGATTATGATGAAAGTAGAAGTATGTTATGCACTACCCGACCAACAAAGAATCATTTCTCTAGAAGTAGAGGAGGGTGCTACCGTATTGCAGGCTGTGGAACAGTCGGGTATCGATCAACTATTTCCAGATATCGATATTGCCTCAGCAAAAATGGGGGTATTTGGGAAGGTGGTGGCTAAACCCGCGGAGATCGGTTTGCAGGAGGGTGATCGAGTAGAAATTTATCGACCTTTGATTGCAGATCCCAAGGAGGTACGCAAGACCCGGGCGGCAAAAGTTAAAGCTGAAAAAGCTGCGACCGACGACACCTAGCTTTCTTGCTCAGGGACAACGGCGTCGCTGTCTGCTTGGTTGCTAACGTTAGATGGGATGAAATCGCCGGTGAAGTATTTTAGAGATTCATACTCAAAGAATATGCTGATTCTATGTTGTTTTCTGGGTTGGTCTCCGCGTTTGATGTTGTAGACATAATCCCACCGATCACCATTGAATGAGTCTTTGATCAACGGAGTTCCCATAACATATTCAACTTGTTCCATCGACATACCAGGCTTAAGTTGATCGACCATGTCCTGAGTAATTACATTACCCTGTTCAATGTTAATCTTATAAGCGCCAGGAAATTCAAGGGTGCTACAGCCGACAATCAGTATGCTGACAAGAACGGTGACGAAGATTTGAATATATTTTGGCATATGGGTTTCACTCTATTACTTGGACGTGGATAATACCCCAAACAACTTGTTAACGCTAAGGCAGTCTTTGATATGACAGTGGAAAACCAGGAACTACGCAAGGCAGGCCTAAAGGTGACGCTTCCCCGTGTCAAAATTTTACAATTGATGGAGCAGGCTGAAGAAGACAGTCATCATTTGAGTGCTGAAGACGTGTATAAAGCGTTGCGAGATGCCGACGAAGACGTGGGTTTAGCAACTGTCTATCGAGTGCTAACTCAATTTGAGACGGCGGGTTTAGTTGTGCGTCATAATTTTGAGGGCGGCCACTCCGTGTTTGAAATGGCGAAAGGTGAACACCACGACCATATGGTGTGTTTAGAAACCAGCCGAGTTATTGAGTTTGTTGATCCCATCATCGAAAAGCGCCAGCATGAAATTGCTGAGGAGCATGGGTTTGAAATTATTGATCACAGCATGGTTTTATATGTCAGGCCTAAGGTCTAAAAAAGGCTAGACCACCGATTTATCTCGGTTTAATAGCTGTGCTACCTATTGTGGCTGTTTGCTGATGGTGTCAGTGAGACAGCATTTCTTTCGCATGGGCTATAGATTGATCAGTAATTGCTATACCCCCGAGCATCCTGGCGATCTCCTCAATTTTTGCGTTGTCATCCAATTTCAGTAACTCAGTACTAACGCTTTGCTTATTCGCCGTTTTGCTAGCGTACAAGTGCTGATGCCCCTTTGAGGCGACCTGAGCCTGATGAGTTACACAAAGAACCTGTCCTCGTTCTCCCAGGCTCTGTAGCAGGTTGCCAACCACCTCCGCTATGGCGCCGCCAATGCCGACATCAACTTCGTCAAAGACAAGGGTTGGAATAGCACTGGTTTTGGCGGTAATTACCTGAATGGCTAAGCTGATTCGAGATAGCTCACCACCGGAGGCTATTTTGGCCAGCGGCTGAGGTTGCTGCCCCGGATTGGTGCTGACCAAAAATGAAACTTCTTCGTTACCCTGTAAGTGCATTGCCTCATCAGCACGCGGCATTAGCTCTATGCTGAAGGTGCAGTTTTCCATCGCTAATTGCGACAATTGCTGTTCAACCAGCTTTTGTAGTTTGCCGGCAGCTGTCTTTCGTTTTTTAGTGAGCTTGGCGGCCAGTTGTATATAGTGCTCTTGAGACTCTGTGACTTGCTGTCGTAACTGCTCAAGTTCCTCTTCGCTGCCCGTGATGCTGGTGAGTTCTTGTTGCAGACTGCGGTGTAACTCTGGCAGTTGCTCTGGGTTGATATGATGCTTGCGGGCGATCTCATAAATATTGCTCAGCCGCCGCTCAACCTGTTGTAGGCGTTCCGGGTCAAGTTCGAAGCTGTCGACATGGTGTTGCAGTTCTCGATTTGCTTCGTCGGCATGGATCAGTGCGTTCTGGAGAAGTTGTTCGGCATCGTCCAAAGATTTATTTTTTGCTGGAATGTCATGCAGCGAGCGCAGCGCCTGATGTAATATGTTGATGACATTGAGTTCACCTTCGCTGCACAGTGCAATCGTGTGCTGGCATGCTTGCAGTGTCTGTTCACCATTAGCGAGTTGTTTCTGCTCCTGTTCCAGTGAGGTGATTTCGTCGTCCAGCAAAGCCAGATTATCTAATTCATCGATCTGGTAGCCTAATAACTGAGCGCGAGCACTCTGCTCGCTGCGATTACTTTCTAGTTGACCCAGTCTTTGACGAGAGAGTTGATGCTGGCGGGCAACAGTTTTTACGGTGCTGGCGAGGTCACCGAGACCGGCAAAATTGTCGACCAAGCGACGCTGCTGGTCTTTTTTCAGTAGCGACTGATGAGCGTGTTGGCTGTGAATATCGATGAGCATTTCACCAAGGGACTTTAAGTCCTGGAGTGTGGCGGGGTGACCGTTGATATAAGCCCGAGATCGTCCTTCCCGAGTAATGACTCGACGCAGCAAGCAGTCATCGCCATCGAGTAATTCTTTTTGTTCAAGCCACTCCTTTGCATCACTGATGCCCGAAATATCAAAAGTCGCGTGGATATCCGCTCGGTCGCAACCATTGCGAACAACACCGGCATCGGCGCGATCACCCAACGTTAGGCCCAGCGCGTCCAGCATTATAGACTTACCGGCTCCGGTTTCTCCGGTGATAACAGTCATGCCTCGATTGAATTCCATTTCTAGGTGTGACGCTATAGCGAAATTATTAACACTGATATGTACCAACATGGCTGGCTCCGGAGCGTGTTTATTTATACAGTATTATGGTTGTATATACAGTGTTTTGTCTAGTCCCATTAGCCTGAATATTTACAGTGCGGTGGGGTTGTAGCTTGAGACTGAAAAAAACATCCGCATATTGCATAATGGGTAGGGTAGAATTCCGTTAGTGGTTAATGAGTGGGGATAAAAGATGGGTGTGGTGAATGGGGCGTGAATTAGTAACAGAGCGGGCTCAATTACTGTTGAAGAGTTTGATTCAGCGCTACATTCGAGAGGGTCAGCCTGTTGGGTCGCGCAGCTTGCTCGAGGAGTCAAGGTTATCAATTAGCCCAGCAACAGTGCGTAGCGTGATGTCTGACCTAGAGGACCTTGGCTTGGTGTCGTCACCCCATACTTCTGCGGGTCGAATTCCTACAACACAGGGCTATCGTTTGTTTGTCGATAGTCTTATCACTATGCAGCCAATAACGGCGCAAGCGATTCAAAGTCTGGAAACCGAACTGGATCCGGATAAAAGTCCTACCGAGCTAGTGCATACTGCTTCCCAGCTCCTTTCTACGATTACTTCTCAGGCGGGGTTGGTCACTATGCCACGCCCCGAAAAGCTGTCGCTGCGACAAATTGAATTTCTCCCGCTGTCGGGCAACCGTGTGTTGGTGATATTGGTGATTAATGAGCGGGAGGTGCAAAATAGGATAGTGCATACCTCGCGACAATACAGTGATATCGAATTGCAGCAAGCGACCACAGCCATTAATCAGCGCTTTGCCGGGCGCAGCTTGTCGAGTATTCGACAAGGTATTGTTATGGCGATGCAGCAAGACAAGGAATCTATTGATCACTATATGCAGGCCACGCTCGATCTGGCCAGCAAGGCCTTCGATACGGAAGACGCTCGGCAAGACGCCGATTATGTGGTTGCAGGCGAAAATCAACTGGTCAGTGCGACAGCCGCAGAAGATATGGAGCGTCTAAAGAGTTTGTTTTCGGCCTTTGAGCAGAAAAAGGACATTCTGGAGTTGGTTGATCGCAGTATTAATGCCGAGGGTGCGCAGATTTTTATCGGTGATGAAGCGGGTTATGACGTGCTCGGTAGCTTTAGTGTGGTGACGGCGCCCTATAAGACAGGCCATGATAATCTGGGCATACTGGCTGTGATCGGGCCAACGCGTATGGCTTATGAGGAAGTGATCCCCATCGTCAATATTACTGCTCAAATGCTCAGTCAGGCGTTGAAAAAATCCTAATATTGTTGTCTTTTTTTGATCCTATCCTATTGATTCTTATAAAAATTAATTATCGACCCTGTTTTTTCCATGGATTTTTCCTGAACGCTTGAATTATTCCGCCACTGCCCCCATATATCTCAACAGTCAGGCCTGTTTGTACAGGGCCGTCGAGCAATCAGTGATAAATGGAGAATACGGTGTCGGACCAAGAAAAAACCAACGTTGAAAACGATCAGCAAGCAGAGCACTCACTAACCGATATCCACGAGGTAGTAGACGGTACGGTGGAAGATAGCGAGGTGTCGGAGTCGCCTGAAAGCGAAGACCAGATTTTAAGTCCAGAGGCACAGATTGAGGCACTGGAAGATGAATTAGCAAAAACTAGGGATGATGCTTTGAGGACCCTAGCGGAAGCGCAAAACATAAGGCGTCGGTCCGAGAAAGATATTGAGAATGCCCGCAAGTTTGCGTTGGAAAAATTTGCTAGTGAGCTTCTCGGCGTCGCAGATAACCTTGAGCGGGCCCTTGATTCAGCCGACAAAGACAATGAAGTTGTTAAAGTGTTGTTAGAGGGCGTGGCGCTAACCCAGAAATCTCTGGTTGATACGCTGGCGAAATTTAACATTATGCAGCTCGATCCTCTGGGTGAGCCTTTTGATCCACAGTTTCATCAGGCAATGTCTATGGTTGAAAACCCTGATGTGGAGCCGAATACGGTAACCCTGGTAATGCAAAAGGGCTATGTTTTGAACGAACGCCTGTTGCGGCCTGCAATGGTAATGGTCTCTAAGGCTGTAGCTCCATCAATTGATGAGCAGGTATAAGGCGTCTGGATTTGGAATATTACCGACAAAACAGCGGCGATGGGTTGAAATGATCAATTTAGCACCAATATAAGCAGCAAGAGCGGCGATCAGCCAAAGTTATTAACGCCGGAGCCTGAAGGCTCGGCAGTAAGAGAAAAACTGGAGAAAGACAATGGGTAAAATTATCGGAATCGACTTGGGAACCACCAATTCATGTGTTGCTGTACTTGACGGTGATGGTCCGCGGGTTATCGAAAATGGCGAAGGCGATCGTACTACTCCGTCAATTGTTGGCTACGCTGAAGATGGCGAAATCTTGGTCGGTCAGAGCGCCAAGCGTCAGGCTGTCACTAATCCGACCAATACTATTTTCGCGGTTAAGCGGTTGATCGGAAGAAAGTATAAAGACGATGTTGTACAAAAAGACATCTCGATGGTTCCGTATACGATCGCTGCAGCTGACAATGGCGACGCATGGGTATCTGCGCGAGGTAAAACTATGGCTCCGCCACAGGTTTCTGCGGAAATCCTGATGAAAATGAAAAGAACAGCTGAAGAGTTTCTCGGTGAGTCAGTCACTGAAGCGGTAGTCACCGTGCCAGCTTATTTTAATGACTCGCAGCGACAAGCCACCAAGGACGCTGGGAAAATTGCCGGTTTGGAAATCAAACGTATTATCAACGAGCCGACTGCGGCAGCCTTGGCCTACGGTATGGACAAGGCAAAAGGTGACCATACAATTGCAGTGTATGACTTGGGTGGCGGTACCTTCGATATATCTATCATCGAGATTGCAGAAGTTGATGGCGAACATCAGTTTGAAGTGCTGTCTACAAACGGTGACACATTCCTGGGCGGGGAAGATTTTGATATGCGTCTGATTGAATATTTGTCAGATGAATTCAAAAAAGAAAGCGGTATGGACTTGAAAGGTGATCCGTTGGCTATGCAGCGTCTCAAGGAAGCCGCTGAAAAAGCAAAAATTGAGCTGTCTTCCAGTCAGCAAACAGAAGTTAATCTCCCGTACATTACGGCAGATGCCTCCGGTCCTAAACACTTGGTGGTTAAGTTGTCTCGTGCCAAGCTAGAATCCTTGGTTGAAGAACTGGTTGTCAACTCATTGGCGCCTGTTAAACAAGCGCTACAAGATGCTGATTTGTCCACCGGGGATATTGACGATGTAATTCTAGTTGGTGGTCAAACTCGTATGCCAATGGTTCAAACTAAGGTCGCTGAATTCTTCGGTAAAGAGCCTCGCAAGGATGTTAACCCCGATGAAGCTGTTGCCATGGGTGCGGCTATTCAGGGCGGTGTATTAAGCGGCGATGTCACCGATGTATTGCTGTTAGACGTAACACCTCTGACGCTGGGTATTGAAACAATGGGTGGTGTTGCCACAGCATTGATTGAGAAAAATACCACGATTCCTACTAAGAAATCGCAGATATTCTCAACCGCTGAAGACAACCAGTCTGCGGTAACTATTCACGTTGTTCAGGGTGAGCGTAAGCAGGCCTCTGGCAATAAATCATTGGGTCGTTTCGATCTGACGGACATTCCACCTTCTCAGCGCGGTATGCCACAAATTGAAGTTACCTTCGATTTGGACGCTAACGGTATCTTGCATGTTGGCGCAAAAGACAAGGCGACAGGTAAAGAACAGTCTATTCGCATCACTGCGTCCTCGGGTTTGTCGGATGAAGAGATTGAAAAAATGGTTCAGGATGCCGAAGTGAATGCTGAGGCTGATCAGAAATTTGAGGAGCTAGTTACCAGCCGCAATACCCTTGAAGGGTTAATCAATGCGACTAAAAAGACTGTTGAAGAAGCCGGTGATAAGGCAACTGATGACGAAAAAGCAGCGATCGAAGGTGCGGTGAAAGAAGCGGAAGAAGCTTTGGCGGGCGAAGACATCGCCGCCATGGAAGCTGCCACCCAGAAGCTGACTGAAACGTCTGGTCCTCTGGCACAAAAGATGTACGCAGAACAGGCCGAGCAAGCGGAAGGCGGCGGTGGTGCAGATTCTGCTGAACAAACAGAAGCTGGCGACGACGTCGTTGATGCTGAGTTTGAAGAAGTGAAAGAAGATAACAAGTAAACGTTTTAAAATTTGAGCAAAAAACGCGCGGGCATGTCCCGCGCATTTTGCGTAATGGGCGTCAGTAAAAACGGGGAGTCTTCGGTCCCGGAGTTTACTGACGCTGCTGTTGAAATTGATATTGGAATCGAATTACGATATGTCCAAACGCGACTATTACGAAATCCTCGGTGTTGCCAGAGACTCCGCGGGAAAAGACATTAAAAAAGCTTATCGCCGAGTAGCGATGAAGTTTCATCCCGATCGTAATCCTGATGATAAGGATTCAGAAGAGAAATTCAAAGAGGCCTCTGAGGCCTACGAAGTTCTTTCCGATTCTCAAAAACGTGCGGCCTACGATCAGTATGGTCATGATGCGGTAAATGGTAACGCTGGTGCTGGTGGATTTGGCGGTGGCAATGGCAATTTCGGTGACATATTTGGTGATGTCTTCGGCGATATATTTGGTGGCGGCGGTGGAGGTGGCGGTCGTAGCCGGGGTCCTGCTCGTGGCAGTGATCTTCGTTATAATTTGGATGTTGATCTCGAGGCCGCTGTAAAAGGAACGGAAGTAAAAATCCGTATCCCTACATTGGTCAGCTGTGAACCCTGTAGTGGTAGCGGTGCAAAAAAAGGCAGCGCTCCAGTTACCTGTACTACCTGCGGCGGTATCGGCCAGGTGAGAATGCAACAGGGTTTCTTTTCGGTGCAGCAAGCCTGCCCCAATTGTCGAGGCAAGGGTAAGATGATCTCTGACCCCTGTAACAGTTGCCACGGTCAAGGACTCAAAGAAGAAACGAAAACACTGTCTGTGAAGGTTCCGCCGGGTGTTGATACCGGTGATCGCATACGCTTAAGTGGTGAAGGTGAGGCGGGGCCAGATGGTGGTCCTTCCGGTGATCTATTTGTACAAATTAATGTCCGTTCTCATAGTATTTTTGAACGGGATGGAAAAAATCTCTATTGCGAGGTTCCTATTAGTATTACCGACGCGTCGCTGGGTGGCGAGCTGGAAGTGCCGACCTTGGATGGCCGAGTAAAATTAAAGATACCTGAAGAAACACAAACCGGTAAACTGTTTCGCTTGAGAGGAAAGGGTGTTGCACCTGTTAGGGGCGGATCCACCGGCGATTTATTGTGCCGTGTGGTGCTTGAAACTCCGGTCAATTTGACCAAAAGCCAGAAAGACCTATTACAGCAGTTGCAGGAGTCGTTTGAAAAAGAGGGCAATCAGTCACCGAAAAAATCATCTTGGTTTGCCGGTGTAAAAAGCTTTTTTGACGATATGAAAGTATAGACGTGTAAGTCTCATACTCAATAGAATTTAATGGAGTACACCATGGCGGTAAAAATCGCAGTAACCGGTGCCGCTGGGCGAATGGGTAAAACCTTGATTGAGGCAATCAATCTCCATCCAGATGCAGAGCTAACCGCGGCTATAGAGTGGTCGGAGAGCCCTGCTGTGGGTGTTGATTCGGGGGAGCTTGCCGGGCTTGGTAAAAATGGGATTTCAATTGTTGCCAATATCAATGACGTGATAGACCATTTCGATGTGCTAATCGACTTTACTGCACCGGCCGCAACGGTAGCTAACAGTAAAGTATGTTCCGTCAATGGTAAAAAAATGATCATTGGTACTACTGGGTGCAGTGAAGATGATAAGGCGAGTATTGCCTCGGCAGCTAACCAGTCGGCTATTTGCATGGCCACAAATTTTAGTACCGGTGTTAATGTTTGTTTTAAGCTGCTTAACGATGCTGCAAAAATACTGGGGGATGACTACGACGTTGAAATTGTTGAGGCTCATCATCGCCATAAAGTAGACGCACCTTCAGGTACAGCATTAAGTATGGGCGAAGCTGTTGCCGATGGATTGCAGCGCAATTTAAAAGATGTAGCGGTTTATGGCCGTGAAGGTCAGGTTGGTGCGCGCACTGAAAAGGAAATAGGCTTTGCAACTGTTCGAGGTGGCGATGTTGTTGGTGACCACACGGTGATGTTTCTGGCTGACGGTGAGCGGGTTGAAATTTCACACAAGGCCAGTTCAAGAATGAGCTTTGGCCGTGGAGCTGTTCGTGCCGCCGTTTGGATTGCTGCACAGGATAAGGGCTTGTTTGATATGCAGGACGTTTTGGGTCTTAAGTAGGGCTGTTGGAACAGCCTTAGTTTCAACTAAGGGGCCAGTCCGGTGTGACTTACTACTGGTCCCATTTTCATGGATTGAGTTTCAATATCGAGGGTCAGACCGGGCACCACCGATTCATAGTCCCGGGCCGTCCCGGCTTCCCACGTCCATTCCAGAGCCTTAAAGCGCTTCGCTGTCTCTTCCACTCCTTCGGCCTGGCCTTTACTATTCCTCGGTGGCACCCGGCCTGCTCCTCTAACACCTTGCTAAATTGTGGCTGAACGTCACACGGAGTCAGAACCGACGTCATGAGAAGGTGTGTCTTGAGGTCGTTGCATTAAGATGAATCGGAGTGACGTAATGCGGAACACAACGGACGAGCGCTGAGCGACTGACTGAACCCTGCTGTTTTCCAGACAGGGCTTAGTTGAGAGGGAAGGGAGCCCGGAGGCCCGCGATCGTGGAGTAAGAATGTCGCTCTGCAGCGGGATTCAAAAAAAGGGGAGCCAGCCAATAACTGTACTCCCCTTTTTTATAAAGGTTTTTCTAATGCGGCTGCGGATAGCGCAGATTTATCCCCGCGCTTTTAGCTCCAGTCGTTTTTTGTGCAGCACGGGTTCGGTATATCCACTCGGCTGGGTGCAGCCTTGCAAAATAAGTTCGCTGGCAGCGGCAAAGGCGATGCCATCAAAAGCTGGAGCCATGGGGGTGTATTCAGGGTCGCCAGCGTTCTGAAGATCTACAGTGGCTGCCATTCGTTTGAGTGTTTCCATAACCTGAGCTTCGGTACAGATATCGTGCCGAAGCCAGTTGGCAATGTGCTGACTTGAAATACGCAGCGTTGCTCGGTCTTCCATCAGGCCAATGTTATTAATATCGGGAACTTTTGAACAGCCCACACCTTGATCGATCCAGCGGACCACGTAACCCAAAATGCCCTGGCAGTTGTTATCCAGTTCTTTCTGAATGTCGTCGGCCGTTAGTACATGATCACCCAGCAGCGGGATCGTTAGTATGTCATCAACGCTGGCTCGGGGACGACTTTTCAGTTCTTCCTGCTTATTTTTTACATTCACTTGATGGTAGTGCAGAGCGTGCAGTGTTGCAGCGGTAGGCGATGGAACCCATGCTGTGTTGGCACCAGCATTTGGATGGGCGATTTTTGCTGCCATCATCTTTGCCATGTTGTCCGGCTCAGGCCACATGCCCTTACCAATCTGTGCTTTGCCTTGTAAGCCGCAGGCCAAACCCAAATCGACGTTCTGGTCTTCGTAGGCGGTTATCCAGGCCATGCCCTTCAGTAACGCTTTTGGCGCAAAGGCCCCTGCTTCCATGCTGGTGTGTATTTCGTCTCCGGTGCGGTCGAGAAAGCCTGTATTAATAAACACAACGCGTTCAGAGGCAGCGCGAATACATTCTTTCAAGTTGACAGACGTGCGACGTTCTTCGTCCATGATGCCAACTTTTATGGTGTTGCGAGGTAATTTTAGTGCATCTTCAATACGCCCAAACAATTCATTGGTAAAGGCAACTTCTTCCGGACCATGCATTTTTGGTTTTACAATATTGATACTGCCCGTCGATGAGTTACTGAACTCGCCAGTGGCTTTTAAATCATGAATTGCCGCCAAAGAGGTCAGCATGCCATCCATAATGCCTTCAGGGATTTCGTTGCCTTCTTTATCGAGAATGGCAGGGTTAGTCATCAAGTGACCAACATTCCGCACAAACAGCATCGAGCGACCCTTTAAGCTAAAGTTCGAATGGCCGTCTATCGATTGGTAGTTGCGATCAGGGTTCATTTTGCGAACGATGGTATGGCCACCTTTTTGCAAGCTTTCCTGAAGATCACCTTTCATTAAGCCAACCCAGTTGCGATAGGCCAATGACTTGTCGTCAGCGTCAACAGCGGCAACGGAATCTTCGCAATCCATGATGGTGGTGATGGCCGATTCAATTAACACATCTTTAACGCCGGCGCTGTCGTCTTTGCCAATATGATGGCTGCGATCAACCTGGATTTCAATGTGCAAATTGTTGTGCACAATTAGTATTGCGTTGGGCGCAGCTGCAGCACCGTTATAGCCCACACATTGCGATGGCGTAGCCAGTGAAACTGTCTGACCATCTTTTAGTACAGCCGCTAGGGCGCCATCCACTATGGCGTATTGGGTAACGGAGTCATGGGAGCCGGAGGCCAGAGGAGCAGCGAGATCCAAAAAGCGTCGGGCATAAGCAATGACTTTGTCACCGCGAATTGGATTATAAGCACCGCCGCGTTCAGCGCCAGCGTCTTCCGAGATAACATCAGTGCCGTAAAGGGCGTCGTACAGACTGCCCCAGCGTGCATTGGCCGCGTTTAAGGCAAAGCGAGCATTCATGATGGGCACCACTAACTGAGGGCCCGCTTGCTGTGCAATTTCTGGTTCGACATTTTCTGTGGTGATATCGAAATCATCGCCCTCGGCAACAAGATAGCCAATTTCAACAAGAAACTGTTTGTAGGCTGCGGGGTCTAGCGGACCATTTTGCTGTCTGTGCCATTCGTCAATCTGAGCCTGTAAATGTTCGCGTTTTGCTAACAAAGCGCGATTTTTTGGTCCCAAATCGTTCAGAATTTGTTCCAGCGACTGCCAGAATTCGGCGACGTCTAGGCCTGTTCCAGGGATGATTTCATCGTTGACTAAATTGAAGAGGGTCTCTGCAATGTGCAGGTTTCCCTGTTGAATACGTTGCGTCATGGTTTACTGCCTTGTGTCTGGTCGTGACAACTGGTTTATAGAATTAACTCGCGCAGGTCGCGGGTGGCAACGTTACGCCACCGATGCTATTAAAAGTGAAGATCTTACGGGCACTTAAGCAATTATTCCAATTTATCGTTTTCATATTGGACATTTTCAGGATGAATAAGTCGCTTCTTCGCCACATTGCTATCGACACGATAACGCGATGGCTACGAGGACTTTCCCTTCTCAATGATTTTTTGCGCGACTTCGACAATTAGGCGCCGCATCCAAGTGTGGCCAGGATTATGATGCAGTAAAGGGCTCCATGCCATTTTTAGCTCAATGGGTACAATGGGGAAAGGCGGTGGTTTCACGGTCAATTTCCCGTTCTTTACGTGTAAAAGTGCTGCTTGACGTGGCATCGTTGCAATAAGATCGGGTTGCTCTGCCAGCAGGGCTGCCACCTGATAATGCCGAGTAAATACGCGAATATGGCGCTTCCTTTCAATGTCCCCCAAAGCTTCATCGACCCATCCTAGGCGCTGAGTATCGCTTGGGTTCATGCCAACCCCAATCCCCATGCCCGTTTTACTAACCCAAATATGTTGTGCATCTAAATAACTGTCCAGATTGAAATCTTGCAAGATAGGATTGTCGTTGCTCATCAGACAGGTAAAGTTGTCGCGCCATACATTGACCTGATGAAACGACTGAGGCAGATAATCAAAGCGATTGATCGCCATGTCGACCTTGCCTTTCTCTACATCTTGAAAGGTAACATCACTGGGGGTGAGGATATCAAGACGGATATGAGGAGCGATGTGTCGGATTTCTCCTAAAAGCCCAGGGATCAGGGTTGATTCTGCGTAATCACTGGCCATGATTCGAAATACACGGTCACTCTCGGCGAGATCAAATTCCGCTGATGGCTGAACAGCTTGTTCGACGCTGGCAATGATGTTGCGAACGAGGGGTTGTAACTCCACCGCTCGCTCGGTTGGAGTCATGCCCTGGCTGGTCCGTATCAGTAGTGGGTCATCAAATAGCTGGCGCAGGCGACGGAGGCTATTACTCATTGCTGGCTGTGTTATCCCGAGTTGGTCTGCGGCTTTTGTGACATTTTGTTCGCGTAACAAGATGTCGAGGTAAACCAGTAGATTGAGGTCAATACGAGATATATTCATAGGATGAATGCATTGTCAAAAACGATAACTTAGCCTTATTTGAAATTTTTTTCTAGCTTTATTGTCGATCTTTTAAAAGAATAGCGTCTATTATTCATTGAATAAATGCTGGGGATAAAAAGTATAAATTTCCTAAATCTAGCGGGTGATCATAGAATAAGGCCATCTACTAACAGATTGGTTTTAAAGAGGACTTACCATGTCAACCTACAGTCAAAACATCGATGCCATAACCAAGTTGCGCGCAGACCAAGGCAGTGCATGGGACGCCATCGACCCAGAATATGCGGCTCGCATGCGTGCCCAGAACCGTTTCCAGACTGGTTTGGAAATTGCTAAATATACTGCCAAGATCATGCGTGACGACATGGCAAACTACGATGCAGATAGCTCTCAGTACACTCAGTCTTTGGGTTGCTGGCACGGGTTTATCGGCCAGCAGAAGATGATTTCTATCAAAAAACACTTTGACAGCACGGACCGTCGTTATCTGTACCTGTCTGGTTGGATGGTTGCCGCACTTCGTAGCGAATTTGGTCCGTTACCTGACCAATCTATGCATGAGAAGACCTCAGTATCCGATCTTATTGAAGAGTTATATACGTTCCTGCGTCAAGCTGATGCCCGCGAGATGGGTGGATTGTTTCGCGAATTGGACGATGCCCGTGAAGCGGGTAATGAAGTTGCAGCGAAAGAGCTTCAAGGCAAAATCGACAACTTCGTAACTCACGTTGTCCCAATTGTTGCAGACATCGACGCCGGATTTGGTAATGCAGAGGCCACTTACTTAATGGCTAAGAAAATGATCGAAGCTGGCGCTTGCTGTATTCAGATCGAAAATCAGGTTTCTGATGAGAAACAATGTGGTCACCAGGACGGTAAAGTAACCGTACCGCACGAAGATTTTCTAGCGAAAATCCGCGCCGTACGATACGCATTCCTCGAGCTAGGTATAGACGATGGCGTTATTGTTGCCCGTACTGACTCTTTAGGAGCGGGCCTCACCAAGCAGATCGCTGTAACGAATGAGCCCGGCGATTTGGGTGATCAATATAATAGCTTCCTAGAAGTTGAAGAAGTTACCGTTGATGACATGAATAACGGCGACGTTCTCATTAAGCAAAATGGCAAGCTTGTTCGTCCTAAGCGTCTGGCTAGTAACTTGTTCCAATTCCGCCAGGGTACCGGCGAAGCACGTTGCATCCTAGACTCAATTACGTCGTTGCAAAATGGCGCTGACTTGCTGTGGATCGAAACTGAGAAGCCTCATGTTGGTCAGATCGGTGCGATGGTAAATGCTATTCGCGAAGTTGTCCCGAACGCTAAGCTGGTCTACAACAACAGCCCATCATTTAACTGGACATTGAACTTCCGTCAGCAGGTATTTGATAGCATGTCTGAAGCCGGTCAGGACGTAACTGCCTACAACCGCGATAACTTAATGAGCGAAGAGTACGACGCAACGGAATTGGCCGCAGCCGCCGATGAGAGAATCCGTACTTTCCAGGCAGATTCAGCGCGTGAAGCTGGTATCTTCCACCACCTGATTACTTTGCCGACTTACCACACAGCTGCGCTGTCTACTGACAATTTGGCTAAAGAGTACTTCGGTGACCAAGGTATGTTGGGTTATGTTGCTGGCGTTCAGCGCAAGGAAATCCGTCAGGGTATCGCTTGTGTTAAGCATCAAAACATGGCTGGATCAGACATGGGTGATGATCACAAAGAGTATTTCTCTGGTGATTCTGCATTGAAGGCTTCTGGTAAAGACAACACAATGAACCAGTTTGGTTAATCCAATCAGGTTGATGTTTTAATACCTACCCGGTATGTTCAGGCGGCTTCGGCCGCCTTTTTTATTGGCAAAAATTTGACCCTGACTTAATCATGAGGGAAATGAGATGACAATATCCACACCTGATCTGTGCGATGAATATGGCGATGAAGTGCAGGTAGCAGAGCCGGTATTCAAACATTTTGGGGGTATTCGTCAATTTGGCGGCGAAATTGTTACGGTCAAGTGTTTTGAAGACAATTCCAAAGTGGGTGAGATGGTGAAAACGCCTGGTAATGGGAGAGTTTTGGTGGTGGACGGTGGTGCTTCGCCCCGGCGCTCACTGTTAGGTGATATGCTGGTGAGCCAGGCGCTGGTGAATAATTGGTCGGGTATTGTCATCTACGGTTATATTCGGGATGTTGAGGAAATCGCAACGATGACCATTGGTGTCATTGCACTGGGCACTATTCCTCGAAAAACAGAAAAACGAGGTCTCGGAGATGTTAACGTACGACTGCAAATGGCGGGTCTGGATATCGCGCCAGGACAATGGATTTATGTCGATGAAACAGGTGTTATTGTTGCTGACAAACCACTGGTCACCGCTGGATGATCTGCCGCGTAGGATATTAGTCAGGTGAGTGGCTAGATGGGAATCAGTAATGCCTTGCGTTTAGCCAAAGTCATACTCAATGGTTTTGATGCGTTTTTTGGTGATTTCCAGAATGTCACGCTGGGTGCTCAGGCTCGTTTTGAACAGGCGGACTGGTTGTTGGTGCATGCGTCGATGAGTCATCGGCTCGAGATGTATAAAAAGAAAGTGAGAGATGTTGCTGCTCTCTCTGATGGTCTTGCTGATGGCCTTGCAGATGACAGAGCTTTGTGGCGAGAGGCTAAAGCTGAGTATGCTGTCTTAGTTGAAACGCATAGCAATTATGAAATCGCCCAGACATTTTTTAATTCTGTTTATTGTTATGTGTTTGGTCATGAGAAAATTCGTGATGTGCATTCGTTTGTGCTGGCGCCAAATTCACTGCCGGAACATCGCGATGCTGAAGTTATCTTTACTGAATATGCAAATGTCAGTGATATGGCCACCACTGCCAGGCAGATCCTTGTTGACACCCATTTCAATATCCCTTTTGAAGACATTGATCGTGACGTCGAACGCATAGTTGAGATAACTGATCGATTACTTCGCGGCCGATTGCGCCGTGGTCAGAGTATTAAAGCTCAGGTTTTAAATTCATTATTTTATCGAAATAAAGCAGCCTATCTGGTGGGTCGTATTGTTGTCGATGGCGCAATGCTGCCCTTTGTATTCCCTTTCCTTAATAACGAAGACGGTCGTGTTTATGTTGATACGGTCTTGTTCTCTCCTGATGATGTGAGCATGCTGTTCAGCTTTACTCGCAGCTATTTTATGGTGGATACAGCGGTACCCTCACAATATGTTGGCTTTTTGAAAAGCATCATGCCCCAGAAGGAGTTATTTGAGCTCTACAGTGCTATTGGTTTTGGCAAGCATGCGAAAACTGTCTTCTATCGTCGAGCTGTCGCTCATACGGCAGAAACGGATGACAGCTATATTATTGCGCCGGGGATAAAAGGAATGGTGATGTTGGTGTTCACGTTGCCATCCTATGATTATGTTTACAAAGTCATTAAGGATCGGTTTACCCCGCCCAAAGATATGACTCGTGAACAGGTTAAGGGTAAGTATAAGTTGGTAAAGCGATGGGATCGGGCAGGGCGTATGGCAGATACCCAGGAGTTTAATAATCTAGCCTTTGATCGAAGACGATTTTCTGATGAGCTAGTCGCTGAGTTGGAAAAAGAAGCGCCCTCATTACTGGAACAAAAAGGTAATGCGTTAATTCTCAAACATGTCTATGTCGAGCGACGAATGATTCCGCTGAATTTATACATCAAGGATGCAACGCAAGATCAGCTTTACAGTGTTATGGATGAATACGGCAATGCGATTAAACAGCTTGCTGCGGCCAATATATTTCCGGGAGATATGCTGCTGAAAAACTTCGGTGTTACCCGCCATGGTCGAGTCGTATTTTATGATTACGATGAAATATGTCCGCTAGTCGATTGTAGTTTTCGGACAATTCCCCTGCCAAAAACCGAAGAACAAGAGATGGCTAGTCAGCCCTGGTATAACGTTGCCGCCAATGATGTGTTTCCAGAAGAGTTTAGGCTGTTTTTTTCCGGTAATCGCCGTGCCCGAGATGCGTTTGATGAGCTGCATCCTGACTTGTATCGAGCCGACTTTTGGTCAGATTTACAGCGTCAGGTTAAAGATGGGCGAGTTGGAGACGTCTATCCCTATCGTCGGAAGTACCGTTTTTTAAGAGGCTGATGGTCACTAGGCCGCGGTCGCATGGTGATACTGACTGCCTAAATCAGCTGGTATAAATGCAGTAGATAGATGCCCCCGCTTAGACTGAGCAGTGAGCCAAAAGTACTGAGTAATATCATGTTGGCCGCCAGTGATGAATTGCCACCCATGGAACGCACCATGATGAAGCTTACCGTCGCGGTAGGGCTGGAAAATAGCAGGTACAGAACACCGAGGTGTATCCCTCTTAAGCCCCAAAGGTAGGCGCCGAGTGTGCACAGCGCAGGAAGAATCAAAGTTTTTAATAGCGTGGAGGCAATAGACGCTGTACTGGTTGTTTTTAGTTCTTTTAGGCTTAGTGTGCCACCGATGCCCAGCAACGCGAGGGGCAATGTCATACTGGCCAAGTAATCGCCGGTGTTAATAAAAAGGGTCGGGATTTGAACCTGCATCAGTGAGAAGGGTAGTGCCAGGCAAACAGCAATAATTAGCGGATTCTTAGCGATTTCTCCGACAATTTTTTTCCAGGGCAGCTGTCCGTGCTGATGGTGAGAAAGATTGAGGACAATAACCGACAAAACGTTGTATAGGGGAATGATGATGGCCAACACGAGTGAAGCAGATGCGAGTCCCTCAGAGCCATACATATTGATACATAGGGCAAGCCCTATGATGCCGAGGTTACCTCGACAGGCGCCCTGAGTAAATACGCCCCTATCGGCACGGTTGACCACAGCGCCCGATAAATACCAGACCAGTATAAAGCTCAGTAGGGTGGCTACAATACTGACGCCAATTTGGCCGGCATTAAAGACAAGGTCAAAGTCGGTTTGAACGACGTTGATGAACAGCAGTGTTGGTAACGTTACCGTGAAGACTAACTTTGATGACACCGTGATGAAGTGTTGGTCAATGAGCTTTTTCTTGGTGAGGTAAATGCCAATGAAAACAATAAGAAATACCGGTGCAACAATTTCCGCGGTGTAAAGGAAGGTTTCGGAGACGTTCATGTGCGGTTTTTCTTCCTCAGGGGCAAGTTGATGCCGCACTGACGGCAGCATGAGCGGGGCGGAACCAGCGTATATTATCACGGCTGTATTCGTTTGTTCAGCGTTCTGGAGGAGTGCGCGGACAGTGGCGACCTAAGTCAGTTGAGTGGCTTGCTTGCAGCGTTTTTTAGCTGGCGTTAAATTGGGCGATGGGCGCGGTATTTTGGTCGCTGATGAAGTGGACAGTGCACGGACTTTTGCGTACAATCTTCCGCCAAGATAATCCGGTGTTCAGCGGCCCGGCGAGCCCTCAAAATTTCGAGATGTGTAATGCATTTGGATTCCATTAAAAGGGGCATTTGAAGCGAGATGAGGCTGTATCTTCATCTCGCTTTTTTACGGCCTGCTGATAGCGATTTCTCGCTGTAAAACCGGTATTTCACCCCAGTTAATTGCTCTATTAGGAGGTTTTCTTGACAGTACCAGCCATACTTGCCCTAGAGGATGGTAGTATTTTCCGGGGAGTCGCCATTGGTGCCACCGGACATTCAGTCGGAGAAGTGGTTTTTAACACCGCCATGACTGGCTACCAGGAAATTTTGACTGACCCCTCTTACGCGCGTCAAATAATCACGTTAACGTACCCTCATATAGGTAACACGGGAACGAATAGCGAAGACGAAGAGGCTGCCGACATCTGGTCTGCTGGACTTGTTATCCGCGACCTTCCACTGTTGGCTAGTAGTTTTCGCAACGAGCAGTCGCTGCAGGATTACCTAGTAGCCCGTAATGTTATCGGCATAGCAGATATCGATACTCGTCGGCTCACCCGAATTCTGCGGGACAAAGGTGCACAGAACGGCTGCATAATGGCCGGTGACATCGACGAAGAGGCGGCAATGAGGTATGCGAAAGGATTCGACGGCCTCAAGGGCATGGATCTCGCAAAAGTCGTTTCGACAACCAGCGAATACACATGGCAACAGGGTAGTTGGGATTCAGAGCGCGAGCAAAGCTACAGGGAATACAGTGATAATGACTGTGATTACCATGTTGTTGCTTATGACTTTGGTGTAAAGCGCAATATATTGAGAATGTTGGTTGACCGCGGTTGCAGGTTGACGGTTGTGCCGGCGCAGACCTCGGCTGCCGACGTATTGGCAATGAACCCCGACGGCGTCTTTTTATCTAATGGTCCTGGTGATCCTGAGCCCTGTACTTACGCGGTAGAGGCAATTCAGTGCTTGCTTGAAACCGACATTCCTGTTTTTGGAATTTGCTTGGGGCACCAATTATTGGCTATTGCCTCGGGTGCCAAGACGGTAAAAATGAAATTTGGTCATCATGGGGCGAACCACCCAGTTCAGAACTTAGAAGATGGCACCGTGTTGATTACCAGTCAGAATCATGGCTTCGCCGCCGATGAGTCGACTCTTCCTGATAATCTGCGAGTGACTCATAAATCACTGTTTGATGGTTCTCTTCAAGGCATTCATCGAACCGATAAAGCAGCCTTCAGCTTTCAAGGCCACCCGGAAGCCAGTCCAGGCCCTCACGATGCCGCGCCATTGTTTGACCATTTTATTGAGTTAATTCGGCAGCGCTTGAATTAACTTCGCTATGAGTGCTTTCCGCTCGAGTTGAAGTCGAGGGATATGCGCCTACGGTAGTATGAATATTCCCGCCAGTTTGGGGGGGCCGATTAGCCGCTTCGATGAGCTAGTGGGTCTGTATTATTTGATTTAATTATTCTATTCAAAGACGACAATTTTGGGTTTAAATCTTCATGCCAAAAAGAACTGACATCAAATCGATCCTCATCCTTGGCGCTGGGCCTATCGTGATTGGCCAGGCCTGCGAATTTGATTATTCTGGAGCGCAGGCCTGCAAGGCGCTTAGGGAAGAGGGTATTCGGGTTATTCTGGTGAATTCCAATCCAGCGACTATCATGACCGATCCGGCGATGGCCGATGCAACATATATCGAGCCCGTCGAATGGCAAACAGTTGCTCGCATCATTGAAGTTGAGAAGCCCGATGCGCTACTGCCTACTATGGGTGGTCAGACAGCCTTGAACTGTGCTTTGGATTTGGATCGTCACGGTGTGCTGGAAAAGCATGGTGTGGAAATGATCGGCGCGAGTAAGGAGGCCATTGATAAGGCGGAAGACCGAGATTTATTCGATAAAGCGATGAAACGAATCGGGTTGGAATGTCCGCGTTCTGCTATCGCTCACAGTATGGAAGAAGCATTTCAGGTTCAAAGCCAGTTGGGTTTCCCCTGTATCATTCGACCTTCTTTTACTATGGGTGGCTCCGGTGGCGGTATCGCTTATAACAAAGAAGAATTTGCCGAAATATGTGAGCGTGGACTGGATTTATCGCCCACTAGTGAGCTGCTGATTGACGAGTCGTTGATTGGTTGGAAAGAATACGAAATGGAGGTAGTTCGAGATAAGAACGATAACTGTATTATTGTCTGCTCTATCGAAAACTTTGATCCTATGGGCGTGCATACCGGTGATTCAATAACTGTAGCGCCGGCCCAGACGTTAACCGATAAAGAATACCAAATTATGCGAAATGCCTCGCTGGCCGTTTTGCGTGAAATTGGTGTCGAAACCGGTGGCTCCAACGTTCAGTTTGGCCAATGCCCGGATACCGGTCGCTTTGTCATTATTGAGATGAACCCTCGCGTCAGTCGTTCCTCTGCATTGGCGTCGAAGGCCACCGGATTCCCAATTGCAAGAATTGCTGCCAAGTTAGCGATTGGCTACACATTGGATGAACTGCAAAATGATATTACCGGTGGCGCTACGCCGGCATCGTTTGAGCCATCAATCGATTATGTCGTCACCAAAATCCCGCGCTTTACCTTTGAAAAATTTGCTGAAGCTGATAGCCATTTGCACACTCAAATGAAGTCGGTGGGTGAAGTCATGGCCATTGGGCGAACCTTTCAGGAATCTATTCAGAAAGCACTTCGTGGTTTGGAAGTGGGCTCTTCAGGGTTCGAACATCAAATTGATACCGATCGCAGCGATGCGCGCGATATCTTAATTAGTGAACTCACCAATCCCGGCCCTGAGAGAATCTGGTACGTAGCGGATGCTTTACGTTCGGGTATGAGTATCGACGAAGTTTATGATTTTTCGAAAATAGATCGCTGGTATCTGGCACAGATTGAGGACATTGTACTCAGTGAGAACGCATTAAAAACACAATATTTGGCTGACCTTGATGCGAACAGCATTTTCCGTTTGAAACGCAAAGGTTTTTCAGACAAACGTTTAGCCGTTCTGCTGAATGAAGAAGAAAGGGCTGTAAGGGAACATCGACACGTATTAGGCATTCATCCAGTGTACAAGCGAGTTGATACCTGTGCTGCTGAGTTTGCTACCAGTACCGCCTACATGTATTCAACCTATGAGGAAGAATGCGAAGCCAATGTGAGTGATAAAGAGAAAATATTAATACTGGGGGGTGGCCCCAATCGCATCGGTCAAGGTATAGAGTTTGACTATTGTTGTGTGCATGCTGCGCTAGCAATGAGGGAGGATGGTTACGAGACTATTATGGTCAACTGTAATCCCGAGACTGTATCAACGGACTATGATACCTCCGATAGGCTGTATTTTGAGCCAGTCACACTGGAAGATGTACTTGAAATTGTACATAAAGAAAAGCCCAAAGGGGTCATCGTACAATTTGGCGGCCAGACGCCTTTGAAATTAGCCAGAGAACTTGAGGCCGCTGGCGTGCCAATTATTGGGACAACGCCTGATGCCATCGATCGAGCAGAAGATCGAGAACGCTTCCAGCATATGATTCAGAAGTTGGGGTTAAAGCAGCCACCCAATACTACCGTTCGTTCAACCGATGAAGCGATTGCGGCTGCAGCATCAATTGGCTACCCATTAGTTGTGCGGCCATCTTATGTCTTAGGTGGCCGTGCGATGGAAATCGTTTATGACGAAGACGAACTATTGCGATACATGAAAGAAGCTGTACAGGCATCAAACGAATCACCGGTGTTGCTGGATCACTTTTTGAATGCGGCGGTAGAAATGGATGTCGACGCCGTCTCAGACGGAAAAGATGTGGTTATCGGGGCCATTATGCAGCATATAGAGCAGGCGGGAATTCACTCGGGTGATTCTGCCTGCTCGTTGCCTCCTTATTCACTGAGCGCTGCGCAGCAAGATAAAATGCGAGAGCAAGTGAAGATCATGGCGATTGAATTGGGCGTTTGTGGCCTGATGAATGTGCAACTGGCGGAGCAAGATGGCGAGATATTTATTATCGAGGTGAATCCGCGGGCATCACGTACAGTGCCTTTTGTGTCTAAATGTATCGGTGTTTCGCTAGCAAAAATTGCTGCTCGCTGTATGGCTGGCACCAGTCTTAAGGAGCAGGGCTTTACCACTGAGCGGATACCGCCTTACTATAGCGTCAAGGAGGCTGTTTTTCCTTTCAACAAGTTTCCTGCGGTTGATCCGATTCTGGGACCTGAAATGAAATCTACCGGCGAAGTCATGGGCTTGGGAGATACCTTTGCCGAAGCTTATGCAAAAGCCCAGCTTGGAGCTGGCGAAAAACTGCCTACATCCGGCAAGGCCTTTGTCAGTGTCCGTGATGCTGACAAAACAGGTGTTGTAGCGGTTGCCAGAAAGCTCCTCGATCTGGGGTTTGAATTGGTGGCAACTCGGGGTACCTATAAAGTGATCACTGATGCAGGTATGTCCGCGGTGATGGTGAATAAAGTCAAAGAGGGTCGTCCGCACACCGTCGATTTATTGAAAAATGATGAAATTGCACTAATTGTTAATACCACAGAAGGGCGCCGATCCATTGCTGATTCTTCGGCAATACGAAGAACGGCCCTAGCCAAAAAGGTATTTTGTACAACGACTTTGGCGGGTGCAGATGCAGTGTGTGAGGCGATCAAAGAGGGTAAAAATAAAACCCGGGAAGTTCGTCGTTTACAGGACGTTCACAAGAGGATTGTCACATGAGTTTAGACAGAGTACCGATGACCGTTGCAGGTGAGGCCGCGATGCGAGCTGAGTTACACCGACTAAAGTCTGAAGACCGTCCGCGAATTGTTCAGGACATTGCCGACGCCCGAGAACATGGCGACTTAAAGGAAAACGCAGAATATCATGCCGCTAGAGAGCAGCAGGGTTTTTGCGAGGGTCGCATTCAGGAAATTGAAGGGAAGCTAAGCGATAGTATCGTTATTGATGTGACGACTATACCGAGTACTGGAAAAGTCATCTTTGGAACAACCGTCGCTATTGTTAACTGCGAGACCGATGAGGAAGTGACTTACAAAATTGTCGGCGAAGACGAAGCTAATGTGAGCGCGGGTATGATTTCAGTCACTTCGCCAATAGCGCGTGCGCTTATTGGCAAAGAAGTGGGTGATGTGGCTGTTGTCAAAACGCCAAAAGGTGATGTTGAATATGAAATTGATGAAGTCAGTCACCTCTAAAGAGTATTCCTCTGACTATTGAAGCGCGGGCGGCATCTGGCCGACCGTGGTAAAGAATGAGGGTCGTATTTCCTCGATCAAAGGGCTGTAACGATCATCCATTTGATACTGCATTTTCTTGTACCGGCTATCATCGCGGTTGTTTTCTTTCGGAAAAACTGGAAGGTTAGCTTGCTGGTTTTGTTGGCGACAATGGTTGTCGATGTCGACCATCTGCTGGCGACTCCTATCTACGACCCTTACCGCTGCAGCATAGGCTTCCATCCTCTACACGGATTCATCCCAATTGCTGGCTACGGTTTTATGTGTCTGCTGAAAAAAACCCGGCTGGTCGGGATCGGCCTCGTCATTCATATGGCACTTGATGCCATTGACTGTTTTTAGAACAGTCTGGGCTATTGCCCCGAGGCTATCGATTGTTTTAAGGGACCCATAGAGCGGATCCAAGGGTCAGCAGAAGGCGCTGGAGACATCGCTTTAATTGCAGACTTAGCCGCTTCCTGTGAGGGATAGATACCCAGCAATAATATATACCATGGGTCTTGATTGACGACTGTCTGCAGTTCGATGGTTTGTTGATCGGGGTGAGATTGCCGATAGGTTGCAATACCCTGTCTATTTTTTGCGGCTATTAACTGTACCGCAAAATGATTATCTGGCACCTCATCTAGATTAACTGCGGTGACCGCCATACTTTGCGGGTCAACAGTATCGACGCTTTTGGGCGCTACTTCAGCAGGTTCTGAGGGGATTATCGGTGCTGCAGTAGTAGCGATGAGCTCGACGGGCGGTTGAGTCAATTCATCAGAGGAAAATACTTTACTAATAGGGTTCGATTCATCGCGACAATGCCAGCGTTTGTCAGTGTCGCCGTCACAGCGCCAGTGAGCTTTTGACATTGCCTGCTGAGCCTGTAGGGAGCCTTGTGATAACGGAGCGGTTCCTTTAGGGGAAGACATGCAGGCGCTAAGCAGTAAAAGAATGGCAGCAGTGATAGTTAGTTTATTCACGTTACAAATACATCTTGGGATAGGGCCTCGTAGGATAGTCTGAATTGACCGTGTTGACAATTCATGGTGACATTCGTCGCAACCTTATATTTGTGCTGCATCTTCAGTTACGGAGCTGTAATATCTGTCGACTTGCTGATTCATTCTAACCGACCGGCGGAAATCTTATGGTTTTTTCATTGTACCGAAGGGTGTTGTTTACATTGTTTGCCCTATTAGCGATGCCCACTGCGGCTGAAGATGGTGTCGCCGATGGCCAGATGATGTACGCCAGTTGCAGTGTCTGCCATGGTGCTAAAGGTGAGGGGAATAATTCTGCAAATGCACCGGCGCTGGCGGGTCAGTCGAGCCGCTATATTGCCCGTCAACTCAGTCATTTTAAATCGGGTATACGTGGCTCGGAGGCCGGTGATATTTTTGGTAGCCAGATGCGCTCGATGACAGCGGTATTGGTTGATGAAAAGGCCATCACTGATGTTGCTAAATATATAGCGACTCTTCCTACCGTTGAGGTAAAGACGATGGCAGAGGGAGATTTACGCAATGGTAACAATGTCTATCAAGGAAATTGTGGTTCTTGTCACGGCGGTCAGGGGCAGGGTAATACGGCGCTTAACTCACCGCGATTGGCCAGCTTGGATCGTACCTATATTATTCGTCAGTATCGCAACTTTAAAGCGGGGCTGCGGGGTAGCCACCCTGATGATCGTTTCGGCAAACAAATGAAAATGATGGCAACGAGCTTGTCCGCGGAGAAGGATTTGTACGATGTTATCGCGTATCTCCATGCCCGAGCGAAAAACTAGTCATGACGACGACTCGATGAATAAATGGCTACAGTGGGACCCTATATATTGCAGACAAGCGGCAATGCTACTGTCCTCTTTGCTGTGGTCAATAAGCGGTTTTGGTTTGGGAGAAACTGAGCCGCTGGAAGATTTTAGATTATCTGCCAACTGTCCGCCGAGTTTTGAAAAGACCCAAAGCGGCCGCTGTAAACTGCACACCTTATACGATCAATATGACTCGATACAAAACCACGGTGTAGGCGGCCTGCACTCGTCACTGCCGCCCCGGCGAGACGGTTTTACACCGCAACAAATTGACTTGGGTCGCTATCTCTTCTTCGATCCGCTGCTGTCAGTTGATGGATCACTCTCCTGCGCCAGTTGTCATCACCCAGAAAAAGGCCTCAGTGACAATCGCGCTCGCAGCATTGGTGTGGCTGGTGTTGAGGTGGCGCGCTCTGCGCCAACATTATGGAACTCAGCTTTCATGAGTCGTTATTTGTGGGATGCTAGTGCCGCAAGTCTCGAAGAACAAGTACAGGGGCCTTTATATGACCCGCTTGAGATGGGGAATAATCCAGCCAATTTACTGGCCACCTTAAACAGCAATACTGTTTATCGGCAACTGTTTCAGCAGGCTTTTGATCGCCAGGCAGATGCGATTACCCTCGATCAGATTTACCTTGTTATTGCCGCATTTGAAACTTCATTAATATCGCTAAACAGTCGTTACGATCGTTATGCGCACGGCCATCATCAGGCTTTAAATCAGCAGGAAATTGAAGGTCTCAATATATTTCGCTCCTTTGTCGCTCGCTGCGCCGAATGCCACCAACCGCCCTTGTTTACCAATCAACAGATTGCCGTCATCGGAACTCCAGAGCCAGAGGGTATGCCACTGGACATCGGGGCCGAAAAGACCTTTAATTCAGCGGCTTTGAAAGGTGGTTTTAAAGTTCCATCGTTGCGAAATATTGCGACGACGCCTCCTTATATGCATTCGGGGCGTTTTGATAATTTGCGCGAAACAGTCGAGTTCTACACTAACGGCCGCGGGCATGCTGTTCCCAAAGGGGTTGATATGCAGTTACATTGGCATATCTGGGAGCCTGAGTTAACTAGTCACGAACTGGATTTACTGGTTGTTTTCTTACAAACGCTAACGGATGAAGCGTTTATGCCAAAGACGCCTGAACGGGTGCCGTCGGGGCTAACACCGATATCCCATCAGTGAAACTGCATAGACAATAAATAAGTTCCAGTATAGGGATGACATAATAATGATAGCGATAAGCGGAGCAAGATCATGAGTAAAGGCAAAATATTCGGTCTGATAATAGTCTTAGTGGCATTCGGGGCTGGCATCTACTTTGGCCAGAGTACTGGTGCTGTAACGGTTATCACACAAAGCGCTGGAGCCAGTTATGCCGGAGGATTCAAAGCCGATACTAACGCCTTGTCGCCGACTGTTGCCCGAAGGACAACGGCGGGTGTCGTGCATATTGTCAAAGATGGTGATTCAATTCAGGCGGCCGTTAATAAAGCGGTGGCGGGCGACACACTACAAATAATGCCCGGCACCTATGTTGAAACTGTTTATATCGATAAAGACGATATTAGTTTGATGGGTGTTATTGAACAGGGTAACTGGCCAACGCTTGAAGGTGAGGGTAGGTTAAACGACGCTATTTTGTACTCCGGCAACGGCATCATCGTAGAGAATTTGAAAATCACTCATTACAAAGGTAATGGCATAATGGGCCAGGCGGGTAATAATTTCGAGATCCGTAATAATCTGATTGTTGATACCGGCGTTTATGGTATTTTTCCGCAATTGGGTAAAAACGGCATCATTGAATATAACGTTATTTCAGGAATAGCAGACGCGGCTATCTATGTCGGTATGAGCGACAATATTCATGTCGCCCACAATGAAGTATTTGACAGTGTCGCGGGTATTGAAATTGAGAATTCACGACATGCCATCGTTGAGAATAACTATACCCACAATAATACCGGTGGGATTTTGGCTTTTGTTTCGCCAGGTCTGCCGATTAAGACAACCTATGATGTCATTATCCGCAACAATTTTATTGTTGATAACAATACCAAAAACTTCGGTGCTCCTGGTTCAACGGTTTCCGGGATTCCAGCGGGTACCGGCATTCTGGTGATGGCCGCCGACGATGTCATTATCGAAGGTAATATCATTAGCAATAATAAAACCGCGGGTATTTTAGTCACCGACCATGGTCACTCTGAGAACGTGACTATTGACCCAGAATCCGATCCCAATTCTGACCGGGTTAAAATACTTAACAACTTCATGCTAAATAATGGCTATGACACTATCGATGCTATCAAGGCCGTTATGTTGACTGAGTTAAAACAAGGTAACCCTGATATCGTGCGCGTTGGTCCAAGTACAGACAGCTGTATTATTAATCGCCATCAGTATGTCACTGTTGGTGTGAGTGATTTCGCCGAATGCGATTTCACCAATACGGACAGTATTGAAACTTACCTGCTACCAGAGCCAGTTCCTCCGCGCCAGATAGCCGCGTCGGAATTGGGTAAGACGACGTATATGGGGATATGCACCGGTTGCCATACCTACACCGGCCGGATGATTGGGCCGCCTGTTCAGGTTATTCAAGCGCTTTATATGGATGATCCGCAGGGACTTGCTGACTATATTGCCAGCCCAACCAAGAAGCGGGAAGACTACCCCGAAATGCCACCGCAGGACTATCTCAGTGAGGAAGTTAGGCTGGCCGTTGCGAAATATGTATTGGCCCTGGAGCGTTGATCCTAGCGCGGGGTTGACGCATCATCCGGCACTCCTGGTGACTGAAAATCAACCATTTCTCAGAGCTTCAATGCGTTTCTCAAGAGGCGGATGCGTCAGGAACAGGGCGGCAAGTCCCTGTTTCATTTCGCCACTAATACCGAAAGCTGTCATTTCTCCTGGCATATCGTTGGGTAAACCCTGTTCGCTGCGAAGTCGTTCCAAAGCGGCAATCATACTCTGTCGGCTAGCCAGAGAAGCGCCGGCTTCATCAGCTCGAAATTCGCGCCAGCGAGAAAACCAAAACACAATAGTCGACGCCAGAATACCCAAAATAATTTCAGCAAAAATAGTCGCTATAAAATAGCCAATACCAAATCCCCGTTGATTTTTGAAAATAACCCGGTCGATGGTATGGCCTATAATTCGGGCAAAAAACATCACGAAGGTGTTAACAACGCCCTGGACGAGCGTTAAGGTTATCATGTCGCCATTGGCAACATGTCCTATTTCGTGGGCCAAAACGGCTTTTGCTTCGTCCTGACTAAACCGTTGCAATAGTCCGGCGCTAACGGCTACTAGGGCCTTATTACGATTGTATCCGGTCGCAAAGGCATTTGAGCTGGCAGAGGGAAATATACCCACCTCCGGCATGCCGATACCCGCTTTTTGGGCGAGCTCGGCTACGGTGTCAACCAGCCATCGCTGCTGATTATTCTGGGGTTTTTCTATCAGTTGGACGCCCATGCTACGTTTAGCCATCCACTTTGACAGCAGCAGCGAAATCAGCGATCCACCCATGCCAAAAACACCGCAAAAGACCAGCAGGGCGCCCAAGTTAAGATCGATCCCATTGGCGGCCATAATGGAGTCAAAACCGAGCAGATTAAGCGTTATGCTGGCGACGAGTAAAATAGCCATATTGGTGGCCAGAAAAATGCCAATACGCATCATTGTGTGGGTATCCTATTGCCGTAATTATGAGATCGTAAAGGGCTTAACCGGCCTGCAGCGAAACCCCAAGCAAAACGTACTGGGTGCTTCCGCAAAGCCTGGGTGATGGTGGTGACAACGAGTGCTTTCACGTCAATCTAGCTTAGGTTGCTGGAATGACGATTTCAAGTGGGGTGGCTGCTAGCTCATCAGATGCTGTCACATGGATAGCGTCTTTTACGATGGGCGGTGCTGTCACTTCGACGATGGGGTGTTTTTTATCATCTTGCTTAACAGCAATAACCTCTGCCCTGAGTTCAATGTCTTTCGAACTCAGCTCGAATACCATATTGATAGCTTCATCTTTGTGGGCTGTTCGAAATAATAGTTTTGGGTCGCGGCCACAGTCCCAGACCTTTTGTTTGGTGGCGAAATACCCTTGTTGATTCTGAACTACGAATACACTGCTCATTGATCTAAAACTGCCACTGTTAGGAGGAAAAAATTACGGGTCTAATGTTAACGTGAATCATTTTATTGGGCTAGGCCAGTTTGCTGATTAGAATGTCTTTTGCTTGATTTATTTGTGCGGCCAGGTAGTCGCTGCCGCCTCTGTCGGGGTGTACCTTTTGCATCATCTTCCGATGCGCTTGTATCACCTCGTCTCGACTCGCTCCGCGATGCAGCCCCAGTACCGCATAGGCAGAATCTTCTGTCAGATTACCATCTCCACTAGGGGGTGGACTTGTTTGCCATTGGTTACCAAAACGATGGTTGAGATAAGACATGAGAAGCTTGGCTGAGTCTTTGTCCTGTTGGTGGCAATAACCCATCAGTGATTGTAATTGTTCAAGTTCGAGGCTGTCTAAGTAATGCCCCGAAAAAGGACCGCTAATGACCTGGCCTTGAAGCCTGTCGGTGTCATGATCTAGCGTCATGCTTAGAATGGCAGTTTTCACCTCTGAGGTATTGTTGGCGCTGGGAGATTGTTGTGGCCGGGTTCGAAGATACTGTTGCACCATTGGGAAATAGCGCAGCAGCAGTGGAATAGATCGACGGACAATCGGTATCATTGCGCCAATGGCTGCGCCAATCCAATGAATGCGGCCGGAGGCGGCGAGTAGTATTAGAATAATCGCGCTAGCGCTGAGGCCTACTTTCCAGTACAGGCTTTTAGTCTGTGATTTTGGCGTATTTTTAAACAGCTGAATAATAGTCAGCACAGCCAGTATAAAAGCGATCAGTAAAATCAGACGACCAAGCAAGGTGATATCAACTCTTTAGTTGTTGCAGTAACTGCCGCGCTGCGGTGGATTTCAGGTCTTGTAATGCATCATAGCCGCCACTGGCAAAAGTTGCGACTGCGCCCAGCAATTCCGCTAGCTCATTTGCACTGTGTTCGTCAAAGGTAGCATAAGCGCCTTTGCTCAGCATCGCCATTTGTTGAAAGCACTGGCGGGCAGTTTTGTCGCGTCCTTCCTGAAACATAAACAAGGGTACGCCCAGCATACCCAGTTTACCTGCTTTGGAGCACAGTTTATCAACACTTTCTTCAACCGCGTCAGCAATGATGACCACAGCTTGGATCGGTTTTACTCTGTGCTCTGTGGTGCAGTGCGCCAACACGCGGTCTAACTGGGTCAATCCGCCTAGACATTGCACTGCGGTCATTATCCGCAACAGTGACTGGCTGTCGGTCAGCCAAGGAGTGATGTGAAATTCGTTGAAGCCACGGTAGTAACACAGTTGCAGTTGCAGCCCACCCAGTGGATCGGTCGCTTTGAACATTTGCCCCTGCAGCTGGCAGGCTTTATCCCAACTGGGCTGACGACTCGCCGTTGCATCGAGGGCAAACAGTAAACGGCCGCTAGTTTGCCTGCTATTTTCAGATCTCATGGGGAGCTTGTCGGCAGCGTCTAAAAAAAGCGCCAGCGAGTTCTTGCCAGATTGATTCTGCGGAAAGCGGTCGGTCATCGTTATAAACGGTTTCGTCTGATGATTCCTCACGGTATCACAAACTAATAAGGTGAGGGTCAATATACATTATTACCGAAATATCAACGGTTCGGTAAGCTATAATCATCGTCATTCTACACAATTCTATCACTGGGTTAATAGTGATATGGCTGAGCATATGCTGCAAAAAGTACTATCCGCGCTATTTCCGATCATGGTCCTTGCCTTACTGTTTTCAGAAATTGCCTCCACCCCATTTTATTCGCCAGGTGAATTAGCTGAGGCGAGACAGATTTCTGTCGATATGGCGAAGGAGGGGGATATTGAAGGGGCTATTGCTCGATTCGAAGCATTGGTCGAAATCGCCTCGGATGATCAAAAAGTATGGGCCGATTATATCGCTGTTCTGCTCCGTGCTGGACAGCAGGATCGTGCCTGGGCGCTCGCCGATGAAGAATTAGATTTTGAGAGCGTGCCTCCATTTGTTATTGACGAACTGCTTCATTCAGCTTTGGAGGCCGGTGACAACAAACGGGCAATACTTTACGCCAATGTGGGGTATACACGATCCTCTGACCCGGTTGAATATACGCTAGTCAAGAGCCGGCTCCTTTCAGGATACACATTATACGACGAAGCAGGCGTTATGCTCAGGCGTCGATTGCAACTGTCCCCCGGGAATCTCGATCTCTCTTTGGCTCAAATTGCGTTGCAAATGCAAGCAACACCCGAAATAGATAATCGTCAGCAACTACGTTCGTTGTTATTGACCTATCCCGACAATATGACCATACAGCACATGTTGGCCCAAGGTGCTGCTATTCAAGCGGGGTTTGGTTTTTACCCATCGGCGCTCAGCGATCTAGAAAGCCTTTATAAAAACAACAAAGGTAATGCCGCTATCGGCGGTGATCTACTTGTGGTGTTGTCGTGGAATGAACAGTTTCGGCAAGCTGTTGCCGTATATGATGAGATTAGCAATGTGGAATTGCCTTTTTATATTCAAGAAGCCGCTGCAGTTTCTTTAGCACAGGAAAATCGATTTGACGAGGCGGAAACAATTTATCGAAGGCTGCTGGCGTTAGCGGTGGAGGGCCCAGCGCAGAGGTCTGACAGTCGGCAGGTAGTTCGAGAAACGATCGACAGAGGGTTGGCAAATCTAGAGGTTAGGCGAAAACGCTACTCTTCAGCCATTGAAATATTGCAGCGTTATGAAGATATTGATGGAACCTCTCCGAATACAATAGAGGTGCTCGCCCGTGCTCATCAAGGAGCTGAGTTGTGGAGTAAGTCAGCAGCGTTGTTCGGCTCGTTGATGGAGTCACGTATAGAGGGTGCAAAGCCTTATCTGCGATGGTTCGACACTACTGAAAAGGCCGTTGAAAAAAATGGAATTGCTCCCTATCTAGAATCACTGGAAAAATGGCTGCCAAGGGAATCGCTTAGCGCAATCAATGCCCGGTTCATTGTCTTGTTGGTAAGATTTGATCGGTTGAGTTTGGCTGAGTCGCTCGTTAGCAAAGGGTACATTGACGATCGATTGGCGAAAGAGTTTGAGTGGCAGGCAAGTAGTGCGCGGAATGCAGGTCGGTACCGAGAATCGATCGCGCTGTATCAGTTCGCCCGTCGCACGTTCCCTGCGAGCAATGAGATCAAGCTAGGTTTGGCACTCGCATACAGTGAGGCCGGGCAGGAAGCTGCTGCAACTAAGCTATTCTCTGTTGATCTTGGCCGTGCTGAAGACTCTGATGTGCTTTTCAGCGCACTTTATCACTATCGACGTTATGGTGATGATCAGGGTACCAAATCAACTTTAGAAAAGCTGTTAGTTCACAGTCCGGATAAACTTGGACTGCTGGAGTTTTGGGTAGATGTTATTCAGTCAGATCAATTATTTGAATCACCCTCGGAGAGATTGCTTACATGGCGAGAAATTGCGCCCTATTATCAGAATAGTCAGCGATGGTCACAGGTGCTAGCGCTGTTGTTGGCGCAAAATAATGATTGTCGAAACGCACTAGATGCGCTTGACCTCATCAATCCACTAACCGTAAACGAAAACAGCTTGGAGTCGGCCGCATTCGTTGCCAGACAATGTGGCGATTTTGGCCGCTCGCTTCGTTTTAGTCGTGCTGGGTTTGAGCGTTTTGGTGGTTCCAATTGGTTGGCTGCCCATGCTTTAGGTTTGACTGACAGCGGCCAGTCTGATGAGGCACTAGGTCTTTTGAATAAAAATCAGCCAGCTTACGGGGAGACGGTAGATTTTCTTTTCGCTCGAGCTTATGCCCATGAGTATCGCGATGAAAATGATTTGGCGATGGCCGATTATCTGCGGGTTTTGGATAACGACAATGATTATGCGGATGCCTACGTGCATTACGTCATGTTGATAAATATCACGGGGGATTCAACAAAAGCTTTGGAATTAGCCGGTGCGCATCAAGATTGGTTTCAGGCAGATCACTGGCGCAGAATCTATGCTGATCAGATTGCATACACGATACGACGCGCTAGCGAGTGGCCGAGTAGCTCGGCTGAACGATCACAGGTTTTAGCGTTGGCAGAAACCCAGCTTCAGGCTTTTGAAAAATTTTTAAAGGAGAATTCTGCAGGTGATGAAACTTATTGGATGAATGCTCAGTTTGATCGAATTTTCGTCTTGCACTTAGGGACACGATATCGGGCAGTGGTTGATCACTTCGATTCTTTGGGTATTGATGCGGTCGAGTCCCCGGATCATATCCGCGTTAAGTTGGCTGAGGCATATATAAATCTGGGTGAGCCAACAAAAGGCATTGAAATTCTGGAAGCTGCGGTGGCAGATAGCCCGACAAACCAGACCGCCTATTCGCTACTTTTTTACACGTATCTAGATAATGATCGTTTCGATTTGGCGACTGCGCTGATAGCGAGGTTGTTAGAAGACCTAGAAGCCACTACCGAAGCCACTGCCGATCAAGCCCCTTGGCCATTGCAAATGTCGGCCATGTTGGCGGCATACAGCAATGACTTGGGTGCGGCGACAGATCAATTGCAGGCCCTAGCCGAGCGCTATCCGAATGATCGCGATGTTGTACTAAAGCAGGCGCTTATCGACCGCTGGAGGGGTTGGCCTGCCCAGGCACTGGCCAAATACAAGCGAGTGCTGGAGCAAAATGGCGATCATTTGGAATCCCGAGTGAGTGAGGTTTACGCGTTGATGGACCAGCGAGAATATCCACTCGCTCGAGAGAAATTACTGGGCCTTGATCGTGAAGATCATAATACCGCTTCGGTTGCCGCACTTAAACAGGTTTGGTCTACCCATAATAGCTACGAGCTGGATAGTAGGGTTATGTATGGTCAGGGTGAGGGCAGTGCGCTATCTAATTCCGATTTGATATTAGACACACGGTTGTTTGGTCGGCCAATGAACGACAATTATCGTGTTTATGGCAGGTATATTGACAGTTGGGCAGACCTGCCGGGTGATGAGGGCAAAGGGCGCTTCAATAGGGTTGGCGTCGGTGTTCAGCAGCGCTCGAGACTCCTTAATTGGCATGCAGAGCTGAGTCAGTCGATAGCTGAGAGCACTAATCTTGGGGCAAGTATAGGCGCCAGTTTTCTGCCGAGTGATCACTGGACATTTTCAGGAGAGTTACAAACCTATAGTCAGGCAACACCCCTGCGAGCGATCAACGATGGCGTTGATGGAAAGTCCGCTGACGCCAGTGTTGCATATCGTTGGCACGAGGGCCGAAAGGCCTCAGTTAGCTACAGTTTTTTAGACTTTAGTGATGGTAATCAACGCCAGGCTGTAGCTGCGTCATACACGCATCGGGTCTATCAGGATCCCCGTCATCAGTGGTCGCTTACGGAGAGCGTGTATCTATCGAAAAACTCAGAGGACGATAATCGTCTCTACTTTAATCCCGAGCAAGACTTATCGGTGTCACTGACGGCTCACTACTATGGGCTATTGTCACAATCAGCGCGGAGGAGATGGACGCAACGCTTGAGTGTGGGGTTGGTTTCTTATCGTCAGCGGGAATATGCTGCGGGCGGTATTTGGGATGTAGATTACGAACAGCAATGGCGATTGGATAATGATTTGAGTATCAGTTACGGAGCGCTGTATAAACGGCGGAGTTATGATGGTGCCGATGAAAGCTATCGTGCAGTTTATGGTGCAGTAAATTGGCGATTCTAACGAATGAATTTAATTAAGGCGAGACAATGAATCTAAATACGATCGCGGACTATTGTCTGGCGTATGCCTATTATTATCCTTTATTCATGTCATATCTGTGGATGTGCGGTGGTCTTTATTATCGTTTTCATTGGGAAGATTCTGGCGGACGAAAAGTTGACGATCCACCGGCGATAGCAGACGCGCCGCCAGTATCAATTCTCATTCCCTGTTATAACGAGTCTGAGCAATTGGAAGAGACTATTCGCTACGTGTTTGAACAGCAGTATGCCGATTATGACGTTATCGCCGTCAATGACGGTAGCAGCGATAATACTGGCGAGATTCTTGATGAGCTCCAGCAGCAGTATCCAAAACTGCGGGTAGTGCATTTGAAGCATAATCGTGGCAAAGCGGTTGCGTTGAAAATTGCGGCCATGGTTTCGAAGTCAGAGTTTCTAGTCTGCATAGACAGTGATGCGATACTTGAGCCGACGGCGGTCAGTTGGATGATGAGGCATTTTATCGGTTCACCGCGGGTAGCCGCAGTGACCGGTAATCCCAGGATAAGAAATCGTTCCAGCTTGCTGGGAAAGATTCAAGTGGGTGAGTTTTCGTCAATCATTGGTTTGATAAAAAGAGCCCAGCGCATTTACGGTAGAATATTTACCGTGTCGGGTGTGGTTGTAGCTTTTAGAAAATCTGCGTTGCAGCGGGTTGGCTATTGGGGGATGCATACAGCAACTGACGATATTGACATTAGTTGGAAGTTGCAGATTGATCACTGGGATATACGATACGAGCCTAACGCTTTGTGCTGGATACTCATGCCAGAAACCTACGGCGGTTTATGGGCGCAGCGTTTGCGCTGGGCACAGGGAGGTGTAGAGGCTGCACTTACTTACGGTGGTTCTTTATTGAGCTGGCGCAAACGACGGATGTGGATGGTATTGGCCGAATATCTGTTCAGCATTGTCTGGAGTTATATCGTAGCGATTATTTTGTGTCTGTGGCTAATTGGTAAATTTGTCACTTTGCCGGAGCAATATATGGTGCCGTCGTTGGTTCCAGGCTGGAATGGAGTTGTTCTCGCAATGACCTGTCTGCTGCAGTTTATGGTCAGTCTGCTCATTGATTCTCGTTATGAAAAAGGTCTGTGGAAATATTTTTTCTGGATGGTGTGGTATCCGCTGGCTTATTGGATGATTAATACACTGACGATTATTGTGGCGGCACCGAAAGTGTTATTCCGCTCGTCAGACCCAACGGGACGTTGGGAAAGTCCTGATCGAGGTGTTCGTGATGAAAAATAAAGACATGATTATTAACCGCCCCGACTTGCTGAAGGGTTCGCAAAAATATACCGCTATGGGGCTGACGCTGTTCTTTTGGGGTGCGCTGATCTATTTATGGCAGCCGGCAATTAGTTTGCTGGCCTGGGCTCTCAATCTGAATGTTTTTTATGAACATATGGTGGTTTTGGGTGGCTACAGAACCTTCGTCAATTTACTGATTAACTACGCAACGGTCATTGGTATATTGGCCGGCGCGCTGCTGCTATGGGCAAGAATTAATCAGTGGCGGTTTAGTGGGTTAGATCGGAGGGTAGGTATTGAGGTGACCGATATTGATGCTGTTTGTGCCACGTTTGCTGTCAACCGCGACTCCGTTGAAGAGTGGCGTGAGTGTTCAAATCTTATTGTTGATACGGATGATGAGGGGTTGGTATTGGAGGTAGTAGTGATAGATTCTGCGCCTAAGGTGTCGGATTTTCTTACACTTGAATAACTTGTTATTTTTAACTTATTGAAAAATATAGAGTTATTTACTGGCCTGTTTTTTGCATTAAGTATTTTAGCGCTACTATCGTTGCAATTATATTGGCCCGCTCGGTAAGCGGTGGGAAAGTCGAAGATGACGTTATTATGATTAGGAAGTACACAATGAAAAATGTCCAGCGGTCTATCGGGAAAAGTATCACGGCATTAATAATGGTGCTGTTGGGTAGTTCGATGATCTACCAGGCCGGCGCCTTGATGCTGGAGGATAAAGTCGACGGGCAAGACAACTTGTATTCTTCTGAGTGGGGCCACTGGTTCACAATGCCAGGCGACGGCGCCTTGGCGGCCTATGCTCCCGAGTCAACAGCGGCTTCTGCCATTGTCGACAGTAGCAATAATGCCTATGATTTTTCCTCTTGGGACTATTTGGATATAGCGGTTACTGGAAGCGTGACCGATGCTGGTAGGTACGAAACCGGTGCTGATGGCTGCTCAGATCCGACAGCGCCATGCTGGTTTGGTGATGGCCAATTTCGTGGTCAAGACGTTTATAGTGTCATTGGAATTTGGAGCAGTTCTGCCGACGAGATTAGTTGGCTGGATACCATCTACGATAATTGGTTTGATGCCGTATTTACTGTTGGCAGCGACGCCAGCATTGAAGTGCCTGAGATAGAGGGCGCGTATCTTTTTCTAGCAGAAAATGACGGGGTTTTTGCCGATAACTCAGGTTTTTATACGGCGACTATAACAACCTCTGTTCCCGAGCCTGCTTCGGCTTTACTGATGTTGACGGCACTGCTGGGTTTGTTCGCGATCAGGCGCCAGCGCAGAGCCCTATGATTCTGGCAGTGCCGGCTGCGGTTCTAAAGATCGCCATCATCTTGAGGGGTGTTAGCGGTCGGTTGATAGGCAGCCCTTATCCGGTTCTTCCTCAATGTCGAACGGCGATATGTAGTACCGGCATGTGTTGTTTAATCTCGCGCAGATAGTGTCGTCGGACGACTAGCTCTTGAGTGATTTGGAGTTGTTGTTGGTAATTGTTCGAATCTAATCCGTTCAAAGCGAGCATTTCCCACAATTTTCTGCTGCATAAACTTTTAACATCTAAGTTGTTTTCAACGTTCATCGTTGCTTTCCTTCCATCATTTCTTTTAATATCAACACAAATAGTAGCTGAGTCGCATGTCAGAATTGTGACAGTGAGCATTGATGTGGGAGTGAGCCCCCTCTAACTGTAAATTATGGAGAGTTCGTGATGAGTCTATTTAGCGGGTTTGGCAAAGAGCATAAGCTACAAATGCCAGAACAATCCTCAGCTCTGCCCGGCAGAGACGAGGCAATGATTGTGCTTGATAAGCACTACGTTAACGGCAACCCACTGAAAGGCCCGTTTCCAGAAGGATTGCAGCAAGCGTTTTTTGGGTTTGGCTGTTTTTGGGGGGCTGAGCGAAAATTTTGGCAGCAGCAAGGCGTTTACACAACCGCTGTGGGTTATGCCGCTGGAATTACCCCCAATCCCGGTTACGAGGAAGTATGTAGTGGTTTGACCGGTCATAATGAAGTCGTTTTGGTAGTGTTTGACCCGTCAATCGTGAGTTATCAACAATTACTCAATCTATTTTGGGAAAGCCATAATCCTACTCAGGGCATGCGACAGGGCAATGATGTCGGAACCCAGTATCGTTCCGGTATCTATTGTACTGACGATAATCAGCGGGCGACGGCGGAGCAGTCGTTGCAATCGTATCAGGGTCGTTTATCGGCGGCGGGTTATCCCGCAGTGACCACAGAAATTTTGCCAGTGCCGACCTTTTACTACGCAGAAGATTATCACCAACAGTATTTAGCTAAGAACCCAAATGGTTATTGTGGCATTGGTGGTACCGGTGTGAGTTGCTCTTAAGGCGAGCGGGGTTAACTATTTACTGGTAGAGTTTACTGGTAATTGCCGTCAGTGCATTTTCGACGCGCAAAATACGTTCACCCAAATGAATGCCTTCAAATCCGACATCTATGAATTTGCCCACTTCGTAGTCGGTAAAGCCACCTTCGGGGCCGATGGCAAGCACCGATCGAGACTCAATGGTGTGAGGGCAGGGCTGACCAATACCTGGGTGTGCAATTAAACCCCGACAGTCCTTGATCAGCCTGGGTAGCTCATCTTCAACAAAGGGTTTGAACAGCCGTTTGAAGGTGACCTTAGGCAACTGGGTATCTTTGGCCTGCTGTAAACCCGAGGCGAGATAGAATTGGACCTTTTGTTCGTCCAGTGCTGGACTGAGCCAAAAACTTTTTTCAACTTTATATGAATTGATAACAATGAGCTCTTCGACGCCTAATTCTGCGACGGAGCGAAAGAGTCGGCGAATCATTTTTGGTCGCGGCAATGCCAAAATGATGGTCAAGGGTAATTTGGCTGGGGGTTGTTGGTCGAGTTCTACGGTCAGTTTTACAGCGTGCTGATCGATCGACTGAATGATGCCCGTGCCCATTAAT
>Ga0206126_10000746_pt1 | contig 42507 bp, 63 predicted proteins | sample Helgoland_Spring_5_FD_148621 | JGI IMG/M metagenome (GOLD analysis project Ga0206126, IMG submission 148621) | Pelagic subsurface seawater microbial communities from Kabeltonne, Helgoland, North Sea - Helgoland_Spring_Bloom_20160412_1 | ecosystem: Environmental > Aquatic > Marine > Epipelagic ...
TTGAAGTTTCAGAAAGCACAAACACCTTAATATAGTAGGTAGTTCCGCTTGTCATTTGATAGCTTAATCCTGTAACAGAAGTAATAACATCAGCAGAAGTTGGCTTGGTAATGGTAAAAGAATTGTCCACATAGCTTTTAACTACTGAAGAACCGCCTCCACCCCCTCCACCAGCTTGCCATGTTCCTACGCCGTTTGCATCAGACGTAAGCACGTAGGTATCAGTTGCGCCTGTTGGCATTTTGAAGCCTGCACCAACATTAAGGTTTGGGACGTATGCCGTATCGGCTGCATCGGTTGTGATATTCTGACCACCTAAGATAGTTGAGCGATGGTGGGTAGATTGGATTGTGTTTGTATCTCCACCAATTATGACCGCTTCAGTTGCGCTTTGGATTATGTTTGTATCTCCACCGAGAACTGCAGAATGTTTTGTCAATGTTGATGATGTTCCCTCTGTGGCTAATCCTACAACGCTGTTGATTGTTCCAATAGCACTCGTATATTTCGTGTTAAGAGTTGTGGCTGTAGACCCAAATCCTTCAGATTCTTGACCTATGACAATTTGACCGAAGCCTCCAATCGTAGAACTATCGTTGCCAGTGACTTGATTTTCACGCCCTCCATAATTTACCGAGCGATTGCCGCTTACTACGTTTACAACTCCTCCAATAGAGCAAGCTTGATTGCCCGTGGCAACGTTGTTGTTGACTGGATTAGTAGGGTGCAAAGTTACAATCCTGCCCACACTAATATCGTTTAGGGTGGTTGCTCCGTTAGTTGTGACTGAATCAAGAGTCGGGTCTGTTGGTTGCAAAGCTGTATCTGCTTTGTCTAACTGTGCTTGTGTAGCAAACTTGTTAGTAGTAGCTGAATCATCAATATCATCAGCGTCTAACACTACAGCCCCTGTTTGTGTGTTTACGCTATCAACTGGAGCGGAAGTAATATAACCAGAATTGTTAGTAAGCTCGCTGATATTGTCACCACTTTGCAAAGCGGAATCTGCATTATCTAATTGAGCTTGAGTAGCAAACTTGTGAGTTGTTAGAGAGTCATCAATATCATCAGCGTCTAAAACTACAGTGCCAGTATTTCCATTTACAGAATCTACAGGAGCGGAAGTAATGTAACCCGCATTATTAGCAAGCTCTGTAATATTATCTCCGCTTTGCAATGCGCTATCTGCATTGTCTAACTGCGCTTGAGTTGCAAACTTGTTAGTAGTGGTTGCATCGCTAATATCATCAGCATCTAACACTACAACTCCTGTCTGAGTGTTTACAGAATCTACAGCACCACCACCGCTTGAGTTGATAGTTGGGCTTGTCGGGTTTGTAGCATCAATGGTAATATTTGTTCCTGCTACTAAACTTTGTAAAGACGAGTTTGCTTTATCTAACTCCGCTTGTGTAGCAAATTTGTTAGTTGTGGCAGAGTCAGAAATATCATCAGCGTCTAACACAACTGCACCTGTTTGAGTATTTACACTATCTACGGGTGCTGCTGGGGCTGTCGTTAGATACCCAGCATCATTATTTAAAGCAGAAACATTATCACCGCTTTGCAAGGCTGAGTTTGCTTTGTTTAGTTCAATTTGTGTTGCGAATTTGTTAGTCGTGGCAGCATCAGCAATGTCATCAGCATCTAACAAAACTGTTCCAACTTGGCTGTTCACGCTATCAACTGGCGCACTTGTGATGTAACCAGCATTATTAGTAAGTTCTGATATGTTAGCCCCGCTTTGAAGTGCCGTGTCTGCCTTGCCTCCTTGAATTGAAGTGGCAAAATCTCCCGTGTTAGAAGTTGCTGCAGAGCCTAGCCCTAATTCTGATCTTGCGGCTGCATCATCCGCAGACTGCATGAAGTCATCTATGTCTTGTGATACTGGTAAATCTGGCATTGTCTTGTATTGTTAGATTGTTAGGGTTGTGGTCTTAAATAGTTACTTAGATCTGGTCTAATGTATTTGAATCCGTCTGGTCTTAGGTAATATTGTAAGGCTAATTCCAAATTACCGAGAAACATTATTCCCAACTTAAAAATAACATCAGTTCCAGCAGGTGATAGTTTGCTTACTCCAAATGCAAGCCACTCTTTATTATCGAAAATTATTTTATCGTTTATCTCTGGCTCAAAAATTGAGCCGACTGAAGAAAGCAAAACTGTTTTAGTTGTGCCGATAATTTTTTCTTCTTGTAGTGAATTGTCATAAATAGTTTTTGATTTGCTGAATACTGCCCCATTTAAAATTTGAGCAGCAACGGAAGTGTTAGTGCTTTCTGCAGTGATAGGATCATAGGATGCTATCTCTCGCTTGACAGTGATTGCTTGCCCTTTATCTTTTAAAAGAACATCGGCTGTAGTTGCTAGGCCTGTGTAGAAATCTGACATTGTTAGACTCTTACACTTGTTAGATGACCACTGGATAGACCGCCTTTAATCAAATCTTTGAGGAAAGAATTAACAGAAGTAAACGTTGGTCTGGCAACATTAATTCCTTTTTCCGCATACTGAACTTCTACAACGTCAACCTTCTCTTTTAAAACCTCCCTGCCATTTCCTGTAGGCTGCAAATCCGTATTGACTGCCTCAAACGTTAGTTGGCTTTGCGCTTGCTTTAATTTATAAGGTATTTGTGATTCTGAAAAAAGTATCCCTTGCAGATATAAATTTCTTCTTGGAAATTCTGCCGATTGTGGAGGGTTGGCATGAACACCCTTATAATCTAACGACTCGAGATAATCGAAGGCTTTAATTATCAAAACTTCTAAGTCTGCGTCACTTGTTGGCAGCAATAGATTTCTTAAGTCAGCAAAGGATCTTGCCTCTGCAACTGTTATGTAGGAGTTGGCGTTAGATACGCTACTCCCATCTTCAATAATTAAAGCCATTTTAAATTAGCGTTTGCGTCTGCTTGATCTTTCGATTACTGGTTGAAATTGGTTTTTCATTCCAAGTTGTATTTGTTCAAATGTAACATGCTGACCTACAACATTCCCGTCTTTATTTAAACCGCTTTCAGCTTTTGGCTTTGCAGGTTTGTTTTTCTTTGCTGCTTTTTTCTTTGGTGCTTCTTGTGTCTGATCATCAGGACTCCAAGATTTATTTTTATTTGACATAATTTTTTTAGGTTTCTGTTAGTTAAGTGGGCAGGAGGCGAACCGTAAACACCTCCTGCCCTAACCTTAACAAAGGGATTAGCCGTTTGTAACAAGGAAAGCCAAAGGAATTGACTTGCGATCAAATACCCGTGTCCAGTTAGTTGCATCACGCAACTCTGCAAGAGTTGGAGATTCACTCGCTACAGCAGTAGAAGTGAAGTTGTATCCGCTCGGATGAATCAACCAAGTATTACGCTCCCAAAGAGTTTCAAGACCAGAACCAACACCTTTTGCTGGATCACGGTCTACCTCAACTGGAACGGCAGGAGTTCCCATTCCGTAGCCAATAGCACCCTCACCGAAGAGCATGGTGGTATATTTGAAACCAGAAGTTCCCCCAGCAATAACTGGCATTGAATCATCAATGACAACTCGCTTGCCGAGATAGCTAGGAATGTTTAGAGTGCCTTGTGAATCGGCTACAAAGTCGATGTCATCAAGATTAACCAGACGCTTGTAAACTGCAGAGTGAAGTGCAATTACTCCAGTATTCCCGAAAGAATCACCAAGGGTAAATGCTGCTTCAACTACGGCACTACGTCCGATAAGGTTAGCTGCAGTTGCGTTAGCACCGTCTTCAATGGCAATATCATTTACCATATCAGAACTGTTAGCTGCTACGTTACCAGCTTGGACACCTTCGGCACAAGCCAAGAGGCGTTTCTGCCAAGAGCGCATCCAGTAGCGATCTGTGCGATCACGAATCCTGCGCATCGGATCAGAGCCAGCGATTTCGCCAACAAGATCTTTAGCTGCCCAGCCGTTATTAAGATAAGCTACACGGGCAGTTTGCTTGCCAGATGTTAGTTTGTAAGGAGTTGCATCGTTGTCAGTAGTATCACCAATGTTAGGTTCATCAGTTGCGAGGTCATTCCAATGTGGAATCTCTACAACATTGCCACCGCTGTTAGCCTGTTGACCAAGCACGGGGTTGGTTACTGCAATACCGCCTTCAATGAAAGCGGTTTTTTCGGGGCTATCGTTAGCCACGTAGTCAAGATAGACTTGTGGAATGATAGCATCAGATAGTTGGACGTTAGCCATAATATTTTATATGTTAGTTTTTGTGATTGTTGTTAGATCATGAAGCAAGTGATTGCTCTTGATCACGAATTTTGCGATATTCGTCTGGAGAGTCCTTGTATAAAGATACTCTATCAGCTTCCGACATCTCGCTGAATTTCTTAGCAGCACCGCCACCATTTCCGCTACCTTGAGCACCGCTCCCACTAGCATTACTACCCACGATAATACTTGAAAATTTCTCGTTGGCAACAAATTCTTTTTTAAGTTCCTCAACTGTTAGAGCCGAAGGCTTTCCATTTTGATCTAAAACTCTTGTTGTAGCTTTTCCATCTACGATCTCAGTTGTTAGTCTGGCAGAAATTGCTCCGCTCATCAATTCGGGAACTGTTGAAATTTCATTGGCTAATTTTGTAGCTACGTTGTCTACCAACATAGAACGCAAAGATCCTTCTGCCTCTTGGATTCTGCCAGAATATTCTTTCTCGCTTTTTTCTAACTTCTCTTTGTAAGAGCGTTCCAGAGCCTCAACATCATCTTTACTAACAGCGCCCTTTCGGAGATCAATAATTTCATCTTCTTTGCTTGTTAGTTGATCTTTAATTTCTTTTAATTCAGCTTCTACTTTCTGCCTCCTTTCTTTCTCATGCTCTTTAGCACGTTTTAAAGCTCCAGTATCTTCTAAGCCGTCAACTGTTAGGGAGAATCCATCTCCATCTTTTTTGTATTCAGCTTTGATAGCATCATCTAACAATTCGTATTCTTCTGCGTTTACGTTTAATTTCATGGTTTGTTTTCCTTGTTTGTTTTTTGTTTTTTCTTTTGGCAACTTGCCGTAGATTTTTTACTTAAGCATCATTGCTCTTTTATCCCTCATTTGATCTAATGTTAGGGGATTGAAATTTCTGTCTAAATTTAACTTGGCAAATTGCTCAGAGTTTAATCTTCCATCATTCAGCCATTTAGTTTTCTGTCTTCCTATCGCCTCATTCTGGAAGCCCTTGGGCTGAGTTTTTAGCCAATCGTAATAAGTTTGCTTCGCTGGAACTTCACCGCCAAGTGCTGATCTGGTTGCTCCTTTATCTAAATCGCCTAATCCTAATGCTGGATCTAACACGAAATTAAATGTTGATCTGCAATTAATGTGAATGGGAGGCATAGGACCACGCCCTACTTCAAATTCTAACCGATCTAAACTTCTACACCTCTGCGTTGTCCTGCCATCTAACACACTAATCCATCTATATTTCTGTATGATGTCCTTGTTAGCTTGCCAAGTTTGCATCCTTGCCGTGGCACTAACGTGCTGAATAGAAGTTCTTATCACCGCTTGCGCTTGCCGTGTTTGAAGGTTTGTTAGCCCGTCTTTAAACTTGTTAGCTCTTGTCCCTCTTATGATTTGCGTCATTTGACTTAGGGTTGATCCCTCTTTGTAGCCCTTCCGAATAGCCCCGCTTACTTGAGTTATCCGTGTTCTACTCCAGTTCTTAATAAATGGCTCTAACAATTCTCCTGTTGCGCTAATTGGTGAAGTTAAAGCTGCTGCATAAGCTAAATTTGCTGATGATGCAGCCTTGCCTTTCAGAAGAAAAGAGTTGATGGTTTCCTCTTCAAAAATTGATTCGTCTTTTGCTAAGGATGTTAGATCTTTTGATAAATCTTTTACTATTGCAGCTTGATATTTTTTGTTCAGCTTAGTAACGTTGCTGATTAAAAGATTTAATTCCTTTTTTGTTAGTTGATCTAACGAATCCACTCCAAGCCTAGTAGCAGCCTTTATTAAATCCGCTTCGAATTTTTTAGCTATTACCAGATAGTCTTTAGACTTACCCGCCTTGAATCGCTCAAGCATTACTTGGTGGCGTGTAGCAATATCTGTGATGGATGTAGCCATTCAAAAAATTGTTAGGAAAAAGGACCAACATAAGGTGTAAGGTGATACTTCACTCTATTTCCTCGTTCTCGTCTTGAACTTCCGTCTGATCTAATCCGTCTAATGCGCTCGCTTCAATAATGTCTCTTGCTTCATCATTTGGCAGTTCTGCAATGGAGGCTTTCTTGAGATTATCTCTAAGCTCGTCCCATGTTAGAACATCATTTTGCCATAGTGAAAGTAGTGCTTGCTGCTGTTGTGGATCAAGTTTGTAAATATTGAAATCTGTATGCAATTCGAACTCAATTTCTCCATCTGTTCCAATGAACTGCATGCACCATTTAAGAGCCTTTCTGAAAGCCTCGGCTGTATTGTTAGCTGCTGATGCTAAAACGCTTGTTTCTGAGGCATTTTCTAAACCCGCTTCCGTTGCAGTCCTTTGAACATTCCTTTGCTCTACTAGCTTTGCCCCTAACGCAACCATTTGTCTTTCCTTTGTATCCATTGCCTCCTTTGGCATGGAGTTAGCAGAGGCTTGTATCAGACCCATAGAACCGCCCTCTGGCAGTGGAACGGCAGCCCTTGAGCCAAGATGAATTTGCCCTTGAAGAACGTCATCTACCCATGACTGATCTAAACCCGTCATGAATGGCGTAGGTTGTCCGACAATGTAACTTGCTTCCTCATAATCAGCGGAGTTACGATAGTGTGCGAGATTCAGAACTGATAGGTCATAGAGCGGAGGCAGATCTGGTTCTTCATCGTTATTCTCCCAGCCGATAAATTGAAATGGAATTTCTGTTAGAACAACACCTTGTGCGCTTGTCGGAGTAAATTCCTCAACCAATCCATACGCTCCGCTGCCTTGTGCCGTGCTTCTCCTGTAAATCTGCACTTGATAGATTCCTTCTACCAATCTCAGAACACGGAATTGCTCAACAATTTCTTCTTTAAATCCATCATCACTATCTACATAGGTTTCTGAAAGCACAATTAATGTTAGGCGGTTCTTTGCTCCTACCCTTTCGCTTCTCCAGTTAATAATTGAAGGCGCATCATAATGAAGAATGTTAGGACGAATTGAACCGTCTAACTGATCTTGCCTTGTGGCTACTCCCTCTACTGTTGGATAATCTACAAATAGACCCGCCCTTCCGTTAGCTAAGACATGACCTAATACGCATTTACTTTGCTGAACTAAAGAAACGCCCGAGCCGTCAGAATCTTCAATGATAGAATCTAACAATGGAGGAACTTCTAAAACTGGATCTTTTGAAAATACTTGCCCAACTAATCCAGACAAGGTTCTTGCTGTTACGTTGTAAAATACCGCTCTTGTTAGATATTGCTTGTAGCGAGTTTCATTTTCTGCGCTAACATCTGAAGGGTTAGGCTTGGGCAGATAAATGTCTTTCTTTTTCTTGACTTGCCTCTCTCCTTTAATGCAATCGTTTACTTGATCCCATGAGGGCTTTAATTCTTCGTAGAGCGGGTGCTGGTGGTCAACTTCTGGCATAGTATTAGTTGTTAGGTAACGTGAGTTATCTTAATTTTTGTAGCTGATCTAACATTCCCGTGCAAGACTCTATAACGGATTTCATCGTAAGCATGATCATCTGCACCCTTCAAGACATCCTCTGGATTGTTAGGGTCACGCCTCATTATAGGCAGAGTTGCTATTGTTGCCAAGCAATTATTCATGTAGTAGATAGCAGCGCCCTCTCCATCAATAGCAGCTTTCATTCTGCTGCGGATAAGGTCAAGCCCTACAATCCTTGAACCCGCACTCTTGTTAGACTTAAGCCAAGTTACTTTTTCGTCTGCCATTTTCTTAGCAATAGTATCAGCATTTTTTTCTATCACGTTAGAAATTTGGTTATCTGCAGCCCCAGCGTAAACCTTCCCATTAATCCAGCCCAATTCAAGCAACTGCTTTTCCATCTCAAGAATCCCCTTGGCAATCTCCTTTGCTGTTAGAGCAAGACCTTTGTTAGTCCCAACTTTTTCAGCACCATACCATTCAGCTATCCTTATCAGCGTTCCTTTAGGCGGGCAGAATGTAGTGCCGTCTTCAAGTTCCGCTTCTTCTCCGTTAGCTTCAGCCCACCAGCCTACAGAAAAAGGCGTGGAACTACCCCAGTCAAAAGAGCGATCTAACCGCCATGAGAAAGGAATCTTGAAGCGTTTTATTACGTGAACATCTGAGCGCCATAAATCATCTAATGCCCCTCCTGCTACAATGTTCCAATCTCCATTAAGCATCGCCTTAACTAAGTCTGGAGATCCAAGCCCTTCCAAGTTGCCAGAGTATTCTTCATAATCAAGAGTAGGATTGTCTGTTAGAAGTGCGGGAATGTATTGCCTCCGCATAGCTCCCTCTTTCTTTTCCATTTTAACAATGCTTTTGTATGGCGCATTATCTACAAAAGTATTCTTAACCCATGTATGACCAACCCCGCCAGGATTTGAGCCACAAAGCACCCTTGGAAATAATCCCTCATACTTGTTAGGTATTGTTAGAGAACCAACTCGACACCTGCCTCTCAAGTATCTATAGATAGACTCGCTAAAGTGTGTTAGTTCATCAATCATCAAAACATGAATCTCAGCACCTTGATATTTAAATTTGTCTTTTTCATGTTGGCAGTGACAAAGCCAAATCTTTGAGCCGTTCCAGAATTGCACTACATTTTTTGAAGCATTGTAGGTGCATAATCCCGCACCAATCCACTTACCTAACAGCGCATGGAAACCTCCCGCACCTTCCATGTGATTCTTGTAAAGGTCTTCAGAAACCCTACGAAATAAATAAACCTGCAGCCCCGCTATTTCACAGCACCAATTTATTGCAGCAATCCGCATCAAGTGCGATTTACCGCCTCCCGCTGCTCCCCCGTAAAGGATTTCATTAGCCGTAGAAAAGAACGCCTCAGATTGCTTGTCATGCAAGCCTATGTTCAATTCGTGTTCATTAGACATCTGGTTTCTTTGCTATCAAATTAATAGTAGGCGTGATGTCCTTTAGTTGAATCTCTGACTCATTATGAGTTTTATCTTTCTGGTCTAACAATTGCTTACCCATCCAGATCATCATGGGAATGCTTCCAGCCCAGCAAGCGTCTAATTGTGCTTGCCTCAATCGCCCTTTAAGTCGGCTTCTTCCCTTTTTATAAGCCCGACAAAACTCGTCATCTTCCGCTATCCTTCGCTCCACTGTTCTTGTGGTGCAATCATGCCAGTCAGCAATGTCTTCATGCCTAAGACCAAGCCCTGCGAGTTTTTCGATGATCTCAAGGTCGAAGATGATTCTTGGTCTACCCGTTGTAGTTTTGTCGATTTGTGTTTCTTCGCTCATTTTTGAATCATGGACATTAATTCTGCTCTTGCGCTTGCGTCTGTTTTGAATACTCCACGCAAAGCAGAGGTCATCATTGTTGAGTTTTGTTTCTCTACTCCACGGCAGACCATACAGAAGTGCTTTGCTTCAATTAAACAGGCAGCAGCATGGGGTTTTAACTCCTCCATCAATACGTCTGCTACTTGTGTTCCTATGCGTTCTTGGATTTGCAGCCGTCTTGTAAATACTTCAAGGATTCTGGCGAGTTTAGACACTCCAATAACATTCTTGTTAGGAATGTAGGCAATGTGCGCTTTGCCAAAGAACGGCTGAATGTGATGCTCACAATTTGAATAAAATTCTATGTCTTTCAAGAGGACTACTTCATCACATCCCTCAGAATCGAATAATTTAATATGATCTCTTGGATCTTCCTTGTAACCTCCAAAGATTTTGCTCCAACTTTTTACTACTCGCTTTGGTGTTTCTAACAATCCTTCCCTGCTGATGTCCTCGCCTAAGTATTGGAGTTGCCTTACTACGCAATCCTCAACGCTTGCCTCTTGCCCTCCCTCCCAAGGAAAGACAATCCAAGGAAGGTTTGGCTCAATTGTTTTATCGTATGGCGCAAAGAAGTCTGCGCTTGCGTTTAATTGCGTGTAGCGTTCTTTGGTTGCTCCAGAATCAACTATGTCATCAACAATTAAGGATGCTTTTGTAACGTCATACTCAACTAAACCATATCCTTGTTTTTCTAACAGATTTGCAATGTTCCAGCCTCCTTTTGGAATGCCATAGATTCTATGACCTTGCCCTAAGTTGCTTGGTATTCTTTTGATTATGTCGTTAATGTTTACGTGTTCTTTTTTCATGTTTGTAAATTGTTAGACTTTAAGAGCCATGTCCCAGATGACAAGTTGCAATCTTGGCGAGAAGTTGAAATTGTTATGCTTGCATAGATCGGCTACCATTGCGGATTGCTCAGTGTGTTCTTTCCTGCTTCCGCAACAAGGCATTAGCCAAACTCTTGACTTAGCAATCAGTCCTTTGTCAATGAACATATCATAAATTTCTTTTATTTGTTCTTGCTCGCTTACCACAAACTTAAAGCAAGCCCCGTTTTCACTTAACCATTTGATTGCTTTTGGCTTGTATCTAACCTTTTCTGGATCTCCATTGTTAGATAACTTAGGTGAAACAGTAAAAGACACCTTTTCGTTTTCCTCACCCCAGTAATCATCGTCTATTAAGATAGTTCCGTTGGTTTCAAAATCAACCCAAGGCATGAAACCAAAACGCTTCTCAAAAGTTATAAGCCAAGCCTTAAGCGCAATTCTTTGTAGCAATGGTTCTCCCCCTGTGATCTTTAAAATAGCCCCCCTTCTCAAATAAGCATCAAAAAGATTACGGGCAAAAAAATCATTCAATTCTTGGAATGTGAACTTGATTTTCTTTGACCATGAAATGTAGGAGTCACAACCATGTGGTGAGTCCTCGGTGGCAAAACCCTTACAGGTTAGATTGCAGCTTGATAACCTCAAAAATACTGAAGGCTTTCCTATGTGTTCTCCTTCTCCTTCGATTGTGTAGAATGCTAAATCGTCACTTAATGTTAGATAGTCTTTCATTTGTCTATTTCGTAAATTGCGCTATTCCCTTCATGCTCCCAAACTTCCACCTTAGAAACCCAAGCCCTTCCCCTCGTTCTATCCTCTACATGATTATTGGCAAGATTGAAGACCCACTTTGCGGTTGCCTCAATTCCCACTGCCTCTTCCATCACTCTCAACTGCAACAATCCCCTTTCTTCTAATCGTCTGAATGTTTCAATCTCTGGATCATCTGCAGCGCAGCAAAATGTGTGGTCAAATTGATATTCTAACATGTATTTTAATCGCTTGCAGTCTCCAAAATCAAAGACCCAATTGTTCTTGTCTAATTTATCCGCAGTAAACCAGATTTTGCTTAGAAGCCTGTAGCCATGAATGTATTTGCAATGACTATCAGCCCTCCATTGTCTAAATGTAGTTGACCCTAACGGAATTATTTTGGTTGAAAGATATATCATTTTTTCTTTTTGTAATTCTCACTTGAATAATAGCCTTCTTGTTGGCATTTCTTTTTTATTTGCTTTTTGAAAAGTCCAATTAAGGGAGCATTGATATAAACCCCGAGTAAATATTGATAAATTTTTAAATTGAACCAATTGCTGTCTTTGTATTTGTCGAAGAATGGAAGGAGGTTTCTCGTTCCTATTATTACTTCATCATATCCTAATTGTGTTAGGGTTGAGATGAACATGTAATTTCTATTTTTTGCATCATGTCCCCATTGGCAATTTATCACATTTAATTTCTTGCCGTATTTCTCGCAAATTTTTTCAGCATAATGGTATTCTTTATTATGATACTCTTGCCCGTAATTAAAGTAATAGCAATCATAATTCTTTTCTATCATGAAGCAAGCAATACTGTCAGCACCTCCGCTTAAGAGTAATGCTTTCTTGCTGGATTTGTAGCGGTTAAAAAGAAACGGCTTCCACCGAAAAGAACTGCTGTGAAAGGGAACATCTAACAGAATATGTATTAAGAAAGCAAGGCTTGTGATTGGTGAAATAAAGAAAAGTGAGATGGGAGCATAAAGCGAGTGAGTAACATCATAAAGCCGCTTGCCTTTAACGTCCCACTTATTGAATGGAGTCCTGCGAATCTCGTTTGCTATCAATGGTGCATCGGGCAGTATAGAACCCAGCAAGAAAAGCGGATCTTTGCTTATAGCATAACCAATTAGACCAACCGCTATGTGACCAAGAACATTCATGTTAGAGATTGCTTTCTGCGTAAGATTGAAACTTTACCCATTCTTTAAAATTGTGGTCTATCAATCCGTTTTTATTTTTTACGTTCTTCTTAGGGTGAATGTTCTTCATTCCGTTTCCTGTAAATTTATATATCTTTCCGAATCTATGACCGTTATGCTGCCAAGTCGTGCTATCAACCGAATGAAAAGGAATTTCTTTAAGCGTTTTCATTACAGTATAACCTAAGCCGTGGACTTTTGTTCCTCGCTTCTTCGCATACTGAACTAACGCTTTTAATTTTTCTGGGTTGGTTCTTGTCCATTTACTATCGTGTCTTCCACTTGCGCCTATTGCTATGTAGTCGTAATTTTCAACCATCCATTTGTAGTAGTCAATGCCCAGAAAGATATGCCAAACAGGAATTGATTTCTTGTTAGTCATGGCTTCGATTGCTGTCCTTAATTTCTCCGTTTCTTTTGTTCCAATAACCGAATAGATGTCTAATTCAAAAAACAACTCTACATCATTATCATTTATAAACTTTGCATATTCTTCAGTGTATTGCTTCCAATTGATTTTTGTTTTTTTGTCCCCTATGAATGTGAAAGCCCCACTATCTAACATAAAGTTGTTTCTTAGAAGTAAATGAATGTCCTTCTTATGTTTCTTCATATATGCGAAACTTTCGAGAATGTTTGCTTTTTGTTCCAACCTTTTCAAGTTGTCGGGTGAAGTTCCCGCAAGGTAGATTTTCATTCCTTGAGTCCGAGAAGTTTCCAAACAGCATTTTCTGGAGTGCCAGCAATCTCTTTCAAGCCTTCAGTTACTTTCTTATGTTCTTCCTCGGTATATTCTAACACAATTTTCGGCAAGGCATCTGCTGATTCTTTTTCCTCGTCATCAAAAAAGTCTGCTAAATCAACATCGTCAAGAATTCCTAATTCGTATTCTTCAAAACCCCATTCAATTAATTCTTCTTGCTCAAAATAATTAGCCAAAGAATCGAAGTCCCATTCTCCAGTATTCTTGTTTAATCTAACATTCAATTCTCGTTCTTCTTCAAGAGAGAGATTCACTTCAAAGGTTGGCACTTTTTCGTTTCCTAATGCCTTCCACACCTTGCAGCGTTGATGTCCTCCAACTATTACATTCTCTCTGGGTGCTTTCTTATTAACTATTACTGGATCAACAAAGCCAAACTTAGAAAGGCTTTTTTCGATTTCTTCAAATTGTTTGTCTCTTAATTGCCTCGGATTGTATTCGGCAGGAATAAGATCATCAATTTTTCTTTCTACGATTTTCATTTATTATTATTTTGATCTAACAAGAACCTTAATGTTTTAGGGTAGGACAAATTTAATGTTGCTGCTAATGTTTTAAACCTAAGTGCCGTTTGCTCATCGGTAAGCATTGAAAGGGTAATTCTTACCTCGTCAATCCTCGGTCTTCCCGCTCCTTTTCTAACACCTCCGTGCTTTTTTTCAATCTTCATTTTTTGATAGTAGTTTATTATTGTATTCTTCTATTTTGATTTGTTGCATGGCGATTGCTTTTTCTTTGTCGAACTCTACCATTCTGCCAGCGTAAATTAGTTTGCCGTCAATTAAGGCATGAATCATAAATTTATTATGCCCACTATGATAATGACACCCTTTGACTCCTGTCTTGTTTTGAGTATTCTTTATTGCTCTGTTTCTCTTTTTCGGTTGCTTCGCCATTAATTTTTCTGTAGCAGATTTTAATGCAGCGAGTTCCCTTGGTTGCCAATCGTTAAAAATACCGTTTTTTTCTAAGTCCATATGGTGCTTACTTTGTCTTGTAATTTGAAGCAGTCAAATATTAAATGCTTGTTTTATTCAAGAATTCCATTGTCTGACCATTTTGTGAGTTTTTTATCATTAATGGGATCAAATAAATGGTAGCCAATCGCCTCGTATACTGTTTCCTCGCCTGTGCCTGCCTCGTATGAGTTCCCGTAGGCACTTGGTTGGTATATAGACCCCAAAGCACACAAGGCAGCGTAGGTGTCGCTATACTGCCCTCCATGCAATTCTTCGAGTGCGTAATATGCTCCCACAATCAAATCTCCCATTGTAAACCCGTAATCTTCACCCAAATACCATTCTCGCTCAGTGATTTTATTTTGTTGTATTGAATAACAAAGCGCAATCAATTCCCACATGAGATGAATTTCTTGACCTTTTTTTTCGAATACTTCTGACCCTTGGATCTTCCAAAATATTTTCTCATGCTCGCTTCTTTCCGCATCGGTTTTTCTTTTCATCGTTTTTTAGTTTTGAATTATTGTGACCTTCCGCATCTGTGAATAGCGAATTGATACAGCAACGCCCTTCATGTCTGACTTGTTTGCTGGTTTGCCGTCATACGGATGCCCATACTGAGCAATCAAAAAATCCTTCCCAGAATTCCAATCGGCTAAGATTGCTTTTACGCTTTTGTAATCTCTCCCGTAAGCGGGAGTTAATGTAATTTGAGCCATGATTTCTTAATGTTGAATGCTTGCAATTGCTGAAGAATCGTCTTCTGCTATCAATTCCCATTGCTGACGAGCAACCGAATGAAACAAAATCCTTGCGCTTCTTTTTCCTAATATCTCGAACCATGTTCCATTATCTTCCATGACTTTCCATTGCCCCCATTCTGGATGAACTTTGGATTTAATATAACTGCCTTTTTTAATTTCCATTTTTTTAGTAGTGTTAGTATTTTTTAATATCCACCGAGTAACTCGATTTTTAACTCATTATGATGCCCTACAAATTTAACTCCGTATTTGGTTAATTCATAAATGCCTTCATAAAAATCTGCTGCGCTTGTGTAAATAATCACGTTGTTATTGCTTGTCATTTTTTCGTTTGTTTTAGTGTTTTTTTAGTCTTCTTTGTAGTATCTGTAATATGATACAAAGTATTTTACTGATCTGTCTTTTTTCTGGTATAGAGATCTCATCGCCTCCGCTGCATTTTTATCATAAGTCCAAAATACAGTTTCGCATTTATCGTCCCATCTTTTATTTAGATATATTTTAAGTTTCATGTTTTTATTTGGTTGGTTGGTTGGTTGCGGTTGGTTGGTTAGATGCAATCTATTGTTTTCAGATCGCTACCCCAATATTTGTAATCTGATTTGATAGCATCCTCGTTGCTGTAGGGTTTGAAGTATGTCAATTTGGTTTTTTCCTTGTCTTCCCAGAAACAAAGTGTGGTTTCATGTTCGTCTTTTTCAATGCTTACATATTTGCTATTAATTGTCATGATGTCGTGTTTGGTTGGTTGGTTGCGGTTGTTCCCGCTGATGGTTAAAACATAGCGATAACTTGAATTAATGCAACAAGATAATCATCTTATTATGCAAGAAACCCCGCAAACCTTTGATTTAACAAGGATTTGCGGGGCTGTTTTTTTTCATCTACTACAATGAATGAACTGCTTTTAAGGTCAAATGACCTGCTTTGCGGTGATTGTTGCACCCATTCCCCGCATCACTTCAAAATGCTTTCTATTTTCTCTCTTCCCGATTCGGTTATCTTAACCCTTACAAGTCTCCTGTCTTCAAATGCATTGTAATTTGCGGATCTTGTCCTCAATGCAAATCTTTTCATTTCTAACACATCTATTGCATTTGTTAGATTTACTCTGCTCATAAAATCAGTGGTTAACTCCTTCATGGTTTGAGAATCGTTTTCAATTAATTGCTCCAAGATATAAATTTGCCTTGGGTTTAATCCGCATGTTATTACTTTTTCTATTTTCATTGTTTTATTATTTCAATGGCTAAAACTCCCATAGCAAAACCCATTATCGAAAAAATCAAAATGATTGCCACGGTTTCTAACAAGAATCTATTAATCTCTTTCATTAATCTACTTCTGGATTTGCCCACTGCATTGCTTCCGCAGAATCTTCTTGCTGCCGTGCTTTTATTTCAAACTCGACTTCTTTCTCCATGTCTTGCTTGAAAGAAACCATGTCGGCAATACTCAAGCCGTTCTGCTTTGCATACTGCAAATCTGATTCTGTTAATGATTTTCTTGCGTAATGATTCTTAAGGAGCAAATTAACGTCCTTGTCTGCTTTCTCTAATATTTTTATTTGATTGTTTAATTTTTCTTTTAATTCTTTTAGCGTATAAAGATCATCTTCTAAATAATAAGCAACGTGAGATAATGTGCTCGCTGTTGATACGCAAACACCTTGCAAGTGTCCCGAGCAAATAACGTATGGGTAAGCATATTCTTTTTCTGTGTCCATTTCTATGCTCTCCTTGGTTTTTTTGTTTCGACAAACTCAACGTCATGCATGAAGCGGTCTAAATACCTCGCCTTTACCTCAAGCACTTTTGCCTTCACCATGTTTGTAGGGGTTGAAGAACTCCGTGAACCGTGTTGAGCGCCCATGAGAACGTCTTTTTGCAATTGATTGACAAGCTGAAGCATTGAGGGCGTGTCTCCCGTTTCTTCAATTGAACGCTTCGCCCATGCTAGGAACTTGATTGCTACGTCTAAATGCGCTGCCTTTTCGAATATTGCCTCTGACCATTCAAGTTCATGCAAGGGGTCTACCGCATTGTTAAGATCTCCGCATCTGCCGAACTCTTGCTCTTGATAGGCAAGGGTAGTGAAGAAAGAATCCTGTTTCCTATTTTTGCCCGTGCTTGGCTTATGGTTTTTAAGATACCATTGCGAAAGTTCCACATGGAACTCGACTGCTGATTTTTGCTTTTTCATGTTTGTAGTGTTTTTATTTTTTGGTTAATGCCCCCCTATAACGTTATAAGGGGGCTGAAATTGTTTATTAAATGTCTGCGTTCAATTCGGCTTCCCATGCTGTAGCAAATGCCATTACCTCGGCAGGGACTCGCTTCATGGATGCGGGGGCTATGTCCTCGTCATAACATTGCACTACGGGGTTTGCCCCGCAATCCTCACAATAGTAAAATGAACTGCCGTAGTTGCCACAAGGGGACTCGATGGTTAAATCATAATCTCCAGCTAACAAGCGCTCCGCTTCAATGTCCCAGCCATTTACTTGCTGAATCATTGTATCAAATTTCTCGTATTCTTGAAGTTTGCAATTATCAATTAGGATTGCGTGGAACGGGTTGCAATGCTTGTGTGCTAAATTCCGCAAATCCGTTTGAACGTAGCCATGTTCTTTTTGGAACTGGATGTTTAATCTGGCGATTGCGCTTGCTTCGTCATCACGCATCCAATTTGCAAGTAGGAGATAATTTTCTGCATGTGCATTTTCGCTTTCATTCTTTTTGTAACGATTGAGAACGGATTGATTGATTTCTTTGCTGGTCATTGTAGTAGTGTTTGGTTGGTTGGTTGGTTGCGGTGCTTCCCGCTGATGATTGAAATATGACCTTTATTTGATTTAATGCAACAAGATAATCATGTTGTTGTAGCCAATCCTTTATTCTATATGGGTTTGCGAAGGCTCTTTTTTTTGATTGAATCAAATTTTTTTGATTAAATCCGCAACTTTTCGCCATTCTTCGGGGGTTGCAGTGATATTATACAGATCCCAAAAAGCCCCAACGGCTTTATTTATTCTTTCTTTCTTTGTGTTAGTTTCTGGTTTTATATTCTTTGGGAGATTATCTGTTAGATCCCATTCAATGACTGTGTTACCTGTTTCTCTGCAAGGTCTAACACCTCTCTCGTAAACAACTCCACATTCTGCCAATTCAGAAATTCTTTTCATGCAATCCCTCCCCCCGTCATGGTAGGGCATTGCTTTTTGCAATTCACTAGCAGTGCAAGGAACAATATCCATTAAATATTCCATAGCTTGCAGTCTTCTTTTTGAGAGCAATTTGCTTTCTTTTATTTTAACGTAGCAATCTATTGATGTTTGTCTTGCCATTTTCTTTTGATGTTTTTAGTTATTTTGATTTAACCTCTTAATTTTATTTCCACGATTTCCCCGTCTTCCGACTCGCTCACTCTTTGGGCAAAATTGCATGCTGCAAAAAAAGATCTAAAGGGCATGACATTCTCAAAAATTGATTTGTCAGTGTTTCCTTTAACTCCAATTCTTATGTAGTAGTTTCTCATTGCGTATCTCATTCTGTTAGTCCTTTCGGGTTTTTACTGCCTCGTCAAATATTGCATCTAAGTTTGCTTCGAAAATTTCCCATGCTTCTTCTATCCTACTTGATACATCTTCTTTGAATTGCATTAAGATTGCCCCCCTTGTTATTTCTGGAATGTTACAACCAACCTCCAGCAAAAGCGTTTCAAAGCTCAAGGGCGTGATTAAATTCAAACTTCTTTCAAATGGGGATTTTAGATTGATGTTTTCCCAATCAATTCCCCCGCTTGAAATATCGGTTATTTTTTCGTTCATTTTTTATTGTGGTAGGTATTGCAAACGATGAACAAAAAGAAGTATGTCTGCCTTGTTTGGATTGTGGTCTAATATGTAAATATTTAGCATGCTCGATAATGTGATGCCGTTATGCTCCATCCATGTTCTTACGTCTTGAATGTTGCCGTTTAAATAACTTTCTATTGCGTCTTCTATTAAATCCATTGGTTAGTTCCTTTCATCGTTAAGTTGGTCAAAGTCACGCAATCCCGTTCTGCAATAAAGCACTGATTCTAAGGTTTCAATGTTGTAGCCATTAATTTTAGTAATAAGGATAAGTTCATCGCTGGTAGCAAATTCGCTCATTAATAATTCATCCCAAGCATTCTCAATTTCTGAGGATTCTTGGTTTACTGTTGGTGTTTGTTTTTTCATGGTAGTAGTGTTTTTATTTTTTGGTTAATGCCCCCTTGCTGGGGGCTGAGATTGGTTATTTAGAATCTTGCGTGAAGTATTTCTTAAAGCGCTCGTTGTAAAGATCATGCTGGAGTGTCGATGCTGTATCGTAAGTATATGTCTTGCCGATTATCTCCTTTGCCTCTTTCCAGCACTCGCCATAGTTTATGTGGAAGAATTCAGTTGATGTCATTTTTTTATCGTTTGGTTTCATGGTAGTAGTGGATTTTTGGTGAAAACACCGAAAATCTCTCCAATGTATTCAATGTTGGTATAGATGATGCAGCCGCTTTTAGACTCCTCAATCATCTCGTTAATTTCATGTTCCATGTCCTCAACCTCGTCAAGCTCGTTACCCTCGAACGTCCAGAGGTTTGAATGTTCCATTACCAGCATATTATCAACGGTTGAATTGTCCTCAATAATACCAGTCAAAAGTTGAATGTCTCTTACGTCTGATTCAATTGTGAGTTTGTATTTTTTCATGTTTGTAGTAGTGTTGGTGTTGGTGGTTAAAGTTGCGGTTAGCTCAATCTTGCTCTGTCATTGATAAGGTCTTGGAGGTCGCCTCTAAGCATTTGCCGTGTGTCGCTGGAATCGGTCATTTGGATTTCCTCTTTGATTTGGCTAATGTGTAAGTTTATTTCTTCGATTGTCATAGTAGTGTTTGGTTTGGTTGCGGTTGCGGTTGCTCCCGCTGATGATCAAAAGGTAGCCATTGCTTGAATTAATGCAACAAGATAATCATATGCATTTGCTAATCCTTTATTTTATACGGCTTGGGGGAGGCTCTTTTTTTCACACGCTGCCCCCTCAACTTGTGAAATTTACACTTTCTTGCGGTTGGTTATAGGGCTAAGAGCGCCATTGCTTCGCCATACACTTTCTTGTATTCATAAAAAGCAACGCCCTTAATGTTTATATATATGTAAACGGCTTGCTCCGCCGTGCTTACGTTAAAGTCAGCACGGGTGGCTTCCGCTGTTCCCTTCTTTGTGTAGCGTTGCGCCCTCCACACCTTGAGCAATAATCTTATGCAATGACGTTTAACTAAATCGTTAGTGCCCTCAAGCGTATTACCTTTTGCCGTTTTTTCAGCATTTAAAATTGAGGCAAGATTGTTTGCAATTGTCCCCAGTTCGTATTCTTTTTCTGCGTTCATTTTAGTAGTGTTATGTTTGCCCTCCTTTCGGAGGGCTGTTAATAATTAGACGGGGTTGCTTTCTGGGATCTCCTTCAGTGTGTCATAGATCGCAGTGACTGAATGGTCATCCTTTTTCCAGACGTGCCATTCCCTGCCCTGTCGCTCAATGTTATAGCCTTGCGCTTGGACTCGTTGCACAACCTTGCTCACTCGCTTCCGCTTTGGTTTTGCTGGAATGGTGAAGAAAGGTGACATGAAGCCGACTAACTCAAATTCGTGCAAATTGTCAAAGTGCGGAGCATGTTGCGGAGGTGTCAAATTCGTAACTACAATCTGACTGTGATAAGAAGTGCCGTAGGGGTGCAGTTCTTGGATTGTGTGTTCATCGTTTCCAATTCTAACAATGTCCCCGATCTTAAGATCTCTAACTTTAATGTATTGAATTAAACTGGTTTCTGGTTTTTTCATGGTAGTAGTGTTTTTATTTTTTGTTTGATGCCCCCCTTTGCGGGGGGCTGAGATTGTTTTTTAATATCCTAATTCACGGAAAAGTTTTTCATCTCCCAATTGGATGTAGGCGTTTTCGGTTGCTACGATAAAATACATAGGAGCATTAAAGTTCGCTTCGTATTCATCAATTGAAATAAGATCCTTTTTTGATAGGCTGCCAAGAACCCCCTTCAATGATTGGATATCTATTTCTGTGCCTGCTGCAATGTCCTTTGCTTCAACATCGGAATAGAACGGCTCATTGTCGTAGTTATACCATCCTTCGTTTTTTAGCCAATTGAGGACTTTCGATTCTAACGCTGTTATTTTGATTTCGGTTTTCATGTTTGTAGTAGTGTTTGGTTTGGTTGCGGTTGCGGTTGCTCCCGCTGATGATTGAACAATAAGAAAAACTTGAATTAATGCAACAATAAAATCATTAATTCTTCCTTCATCCCCCGAAAAGGTATATTTTATATACCTATTTTTTTTCTCCAGCGTAAATTATTTCACTGGAATTCTTTGCAATCTTAAACGCAATTGCTCAACTGCCGTTTTAATTTGGGGGCTTTGATGAATGGCTTGCTCTATCTTCTGGGTTGCATAATAAACCGTACTGCTATCTCGGTTTCCAAAAGCCTTGCCTACTTTTATTGTGCTTAAACCTGTTAGCTCATAGGTTAAAAACATGGCAACCTGTCGAGCAAAAGCCAATGGTTGAGTTCTACCCTTATTTATCATTTCTTCTTCTCTAACATTCCATAATTTGGATGTCTCTTTGATTATGTTTTCTACTGTGACTTCGTTAGGAATAAATTTGCTGTAGTTCATTTAAGATAATCTTCAGCCAATCCTTCATCAACCAAAAGCTGATTTACATTTACTCCTTCAACAATCAAAGTGCCAAGCCATCTACCATATTTCCCAGATTTGTCCAAATGGGATTCTAACAGAATTTCTTTATTCATTACTAATTCTTCAAGCCGTGCTTTTGCCACCAATCCATCTGCTCGTTCCTCGCCTCTCAATTCTGGCGTATCAATGCCATATAGCCTAATCTTTTGTTTAAGCATCCACATATTAAAACCAAGTGAAATATTTGCAGTTACTGTATCACCATCATATACTGATATTATTTTTGCCTTGTATTTATAAAGTTGCGTTTTCATTATTCAAATCTTTGCATAGCCCCGTTTAATTTCAATTCTAAAGTCTTGTTCCTTTCTCCGTTTCGATTCTTGCAAACAAATATTGCTTCCGAGCCATCCAAAATCATTAGCAGAACGTCTGAGTCGTGAGCAATCGCCCTACTCTCCCTAACTTTGCCGTCATCATTAAGTTGCGTTGCTGTCAACACTGGGCATTTATATTTTTTAGCCAATTGTTTCAATGTTCTGGTAACCTCGGCAACTTGCTCTTGTCTCGATTTGTCGTTTGAATTTGTTAGGGTAACTAACTGTATATAATCTACAACGATTAAGTCGATGCTTTTACCCGTGTCTTTGATTTGTTGAGATTTAGCAATGATGCTTTCCATAGTTATAGAATCAGAATCGCAAATTGTTAAGCAATCAGATTTTACTACGTCCTCAATGTATGATCTCAACTTTATAAAATCATTTTTAACTAATGGCATGATGCCATTTCCTAAAATTTTGTTCATTTCTAAGTTTTGCGTGTTCGCTGCTAATCTTGCGTGGACTCGGTTAGCTTCCGTTTCCAGTGAGAATAGCAATACGTTCTTGCCCAATTTCAGAAAGTTACCCATTATCTGAAACATAAGAACCGTTTTGCCTCCGCTGGTTTGCGCTCCTATCACCCATAATTCATTTGAGCCAAGTCCTCCAGTAATTTGATCAATTTCGAAGATTCCGCTTGGCACTCCGCTTGTGGATTTTTGATTGTGGATTTGAATAAGTAAATCTGAAAACTCCTCAGCTCCTTGCTCTGCTGTTTTCCAACCGCTTTCTGATTCGAGAATTTTGTTTATCCCCTCGGTGATGTCTTTGGTTGCTTGGCAAATTTCATCTGGCGATTGTCCTTCTTCTAAAAATCCCAAAGCATCATTTAAACTGATATGTGCAAATCTTGTTGCTTGCATTGTCTTCAGCGTTTTGAGGTGCTGAGTGGTAAGTTCCCAGCCACACCATTCTCCCCTTATGTTAGATATTCCATGACTCAACTCTTCCCCGTTTGCTTGTCCTTTGATCTCGTCAGAGAATTCAAGCATTTCTATCTCATGCAATCGCCCGTCTTTAAATAATTTATTTGCTAAGTTCCAAATCAATTTTGGCAGGTAGTTGTGAAAATACTCAGAACTAATCCGTTCTGATTTCAATTTAGAAAGCGCCCTCTCTGGCTCATTCAATATTGCAGATGCTATGTAAATTTCGCTTATCCCATTAGTGTAGTTCATCAAATCAATTTTAATTTGTTGTATTCAATCTTAATCAAAACAAGAGCCATTCTTAACTTCTGCATAAATTCTTCTGGTTGCGATTCTGTTAGGTCTTCCATTTCACGAAACAAATTGCTAATTTTTTCATGTGCTTTTTCTTTTTCGTTCATAATTTTTTCATGTTCTTTTCTCTTTCCAATATCTTAATGTCTTGAAATGACACCATGCTTTTTTTGCTTGTGAATGGAAAAATGCCCGTCCACCCGTTTGCTATAGATTTTTCAATCATCAAAATTGCTATTGCTTCTTCGTGCTTGTGCAATTCGCCAAGAGTGATTTCTGCCCCTCTTTCGGTTAATGGTTTCTTAATTGTTTTCCTATGTTTGCACCAATCGAGCCAAGCGTCTTTAAATTTATCACTTGAGAAGTGGGTTTCGTTTTTTTGTGAATAATTCACAAGCGAAGCAACATGGTTTTCTATTTGTTTTAATTCTTTTAATTCTTTTAATTCTTTGTTTGTATTCGCTGGCGTTTCGCTTGCGTTTCGTTTGCGTTTCGTTTGCGTTTCGTTTGCGTTTCGCCCGTCTTGATAATCGCCGTAGTTACAAACAGTTAAGTGTGTCGTTTTTTTGTTTGGTGTTAGAACAATCATTTGTTCATCTACCAACAATTTAAAAAACCTATTAACTTTCGATTTGTTCCAATTCCACCGCTTCGCCCATGTAACCATGCTCTTAACCGACTGCCCCCTTTTTACATCAATCACATGCATTCCTATGTTCACCTTTTTGTCAGCATGGTTGACCTCCAGCAGTATATCAAGCCATGCTTGTAACTTGGTTGCATCATTCCAAATCCAGTGCCCCCTAAGCGATCTATGCAGTAATATGTAACCGCTCTTCTTGTTTTCCTCATTCATTCTTTGCCTTTATATGCAAAAAAATTAGCAGGTAAACAGGATTTTGGCTTTATTTTTAAGTTTGATTTATTCGTGGTATTTTATCAAATACTTCTTGACCTGTTTCGTGTAATTACTATGTGAATACTTGCTCACATTTCATTCCTCCCTTATACATGAAGAATCTCAAAAAGCACCCGCCTAACGGCTTTGGTGGTCGCTCGTTTAAGTTGTGAAAATCGTAGCCGTCTGGATTGTATTCTTGCTTGTAAGTTGGCAATGCAATGTGAACTTGATCTTTCAAACTTCTTTGTCCTGTGTCGCTGATGATTTCTTGTACTTGAGTCAATGCCCAGCGCTCATGAATGTGACCAGCCACAACAATATCAGCTTGAGGTAAATATGTTGATCTTCTGTTAGCTTTAATAGTGCCTTTTGTAACAGGACCACCACCACCAGCCCCGTGATGGTAAGCCATTTTTTTCGTGTGACTTCTGCCACTGTAAACGCCACGAAAGAAAACCCAACCACCTATCCCACCCGTAACAATGTTAGAGCCTCCAAATCTCATCCGCTCACAAAATCTTTCTATTACATCTGTATCATTATTTCGGAGGTTAGAAATTTCATGGTTGCCTCTTGAAGCAAAACAAAAATTATCCTTATAGGGTAGCATGAATTCTGCTGCTTTATTTACCACTTGATCCAAGTAGTTATCTTCATCCAATTCTCGCCTCATTCCGCTACGGCTTCTGCGTGGATCATAACGCCCTTGCATCAAGCAAAACAAATCGCCAAAAGCCATAATTGGAGCATCTCGTTTTACTGCCTCATCGAAATCTCGCTTAAGCAAATTGAGGTCAGCATGTGCATTATCCCAGTGCCAATCTGAAGTAAGCAGGACGTATTGCTCCCAGCCATTTTCTATAGGTTTATTTGGCACATTCATTGTTAGAAGTGCGACATCATTCATCTTATTAATCTTCCAGTTCTTGCTCATAAATTAGTTTGTTTTTAAATTCTAAATTACGGCTTAAAATCTGCTTGTGTATCAAATGTGATACAAATATTAAGATCAAAATTCTACTTCATCTCTAACATCAATCAATCTAACCTCCCACTTCATCGCCTTGCCTCCCCTCTTCACTTTCAGCTTCCTCCAGCCGTGAATGTGAACTTTCCAACCAGCCCTTAAAATTTGCTCTAAGTTCTCACTATCTAACATCTTTTTCAATCTTGCAGAAACCCCAGAACCAGAAGTTGTTTGAACCGCTAAAGTCTCACCGTCTTTAATTGCTAAGACATCAATTATACCGAATAAATCATGCCTTCTTTTCGTAAAGCTGCACCATCGTTCTACAACTTGAGCCGTGTAGCCTTCATCTCTTAAAAGTTTAAGGGTTCTTTGTGTTGGGCTGCTCATAAAATCCTCTCAGCAATTCCTCTTTCCATTGCAACATCATTTGTTAGATATTTCAATGCTAGTTTTGTATCGGATTTTAGGACCTCATGAAAATTTTTGCCCTCAACTCCTTCAGACTTTAAATCCGTCTTGCTCAAAATAACTCCGCATCCTTGGTCTTGTCCGAATAGCCCTAATTGCTTGCAAGCATTCTCAGAACTACAGTAGCTTGGGTAGCTGTCCCCAAACATGTAAATCTGTGAGAGGTCAACAAATTGATCCGTTAGATAGCCTCTTGTATTGACTACAGCATGAGGGACTAAAACGCCAAGTTTCCAGCTTCTAACAATAATATGCCTTGGATCAAAACATTCTTTATTGTTGCTCCCACTCCAATAGCACCAAGGATTGTGTGATGTCCTGTAGTAATTCCAGAACATCTCCAGAATTTCCTTTTCTGGGATTTCACAGATAACGTGAACTTGCCTTGATCCTTCTTTGTTTAATCCAATAGCGCAAATGGTGCTTGTGTGAGGATCTAAAGCCGCTTTATCTAACAAACTTTGCTTATACCCTTTTTCTGCACTTTCAAGTTTCGCAGCAATTTTTTCGGGGTCTTTTAAATTCCCGAGTTTTACGTCATGCGGATTGAAGGGTTTAGCGTTTCGAAGAATTTCCTCATCTGAATAAGGAGCGGTTTCGATGTCAAAAATATTAGTTTCCATGTTTCATTAAAATAATAACTCCCCGCTCTCATTGAACGAAAAAACGGGAGCGGGGAGTTTGTTTTTTGTACACTACTACAAGAAATTAAAATGGCATTTCGTCAAGTTCTTCAACTTCTGCTTCTTTTTTGTTAGGCTCATAATCTAACCCCTCGCTTGTTGGCACTGCCACCTTGTTAGCTATCCAATCTGGCAGCTTACTGAACGCCTCTGGATCATGGTTGTATGGATCATAGCTAATTAGGCTTGCTTCTGGCTCAAGCTTCTCTGTGCCTTCGTATGGCTCAACATCTGCAATATTAGCGTAGATCTTAGTCCCGTCTGCTGAGGTTTGGTGTTTGATTTTAAGCATGCAAGGAACTCCAAGCAATTTACTAATATCAAATCCTTGCAATTCCTCATGAGTAAACTCACGATCTCTCCAACTTTCTAACAGTAAACGCAAGGATGCTTTAGGAGCTAATGAGCAAGTGAATGTTCTGCTAATTTGCGCTCTGCCTTCTTGTGTCTCTCCGTCTTTTGTCCACTCTCTAACAATAGAGGGGATTTCCCATGTCGTAATAACTTGATTTTTTACGCCATACGTAGTTTCTTGTTCTCCTATCCCTGCAACTGTTACACAAATTGCTTCATGTCTTCCTTTTGGGATTGGCTCATAATCGTTAGTCTTGCTGCTATTTTCTTTTATTATCATCGGTTTGTTTTTTTGTTGTTAATGCCTTTTAGCGTTTTGCTTTTTGGCTTTTTCGCTTCATTGCGATGCCCCAAGTTTTATATTACTTTCATGAAAAGATAAAGCTTCAAATAGCATTAAACAGAATAAAGCCATTACTGCCACTTTCTTTTTCACGTTTAATTCACCATACAAGGCATGTATCGCCTCATCTAAATCAGATATGATCTGAGGGTCGCTTTCAACTGTAATGAAAACAGGAAAAACTTCATCGTAAGAAGCAATCATAAAAACCTGCTTATCTAAGCAAATCTCAATCCCATGATGCTTAGGGTGCATTGTTAATTCTGGATCATCTTGAGCCGTGCAACTGTACATGAAATTTTAGATTATTAATATTTGACTTTTCTGTTAGGGATTTGCCTTCCTCCTTGAATCAATTCAAAGTTTGTTATCGAATCAATGTATTTTTGCAAGGTAATTTCCTCATCTGTAACAAACTTGATTTTAGGTGAAACATAAGCAGAAGGCTTGTTCCAATATTCTTGAAGCCTAACTTGCCTCTGCAATTCATCCTTGTTAGATCTCCCCATGAATCTAACTGTAAACTAATTTCTTAATTCTGAAGCTAACCTATCAATAGCATCTGAAAGCTTGGAAAAGGTTTGCTTATGTTCTTCTCTGTCTAACTTATGCTCTGCTCTATCTAACCGCCTTTCTTCTCTGTCTTTCTCAATAATGTTAGCAATTAAATCCGCATGAGTCGTTTCCTTCTTTGCTTGCCAGTGTAGTATCAAAAGGATAACTCCAAAAAGTGAAAAAATAATTAGTCCGATTAGTCCCCCGTGTTTTGCCCATGTTGCCGCTTGTTCCATATTAAATCATTCTTAGTTTTTTTTCTATAAGGGTCAATCTTTGTTCTATTGTTAGATTGGTGTTACTCATGTAACTTTTAACAAGTGAAACGAACACTTTTTTTTCTAACAGATTTCCAGGACAACTCTTGTTAGTCTTGGGGTCATCTCTATGAAATTTGATTGTTTCATTGCTTGCTTCATTATTCATCCTTTGAAGAATTAAAGCAACTGTTTTAGCTGTTAACTCAATCACATTATGCCCCCTTCCAACATGGGGGCTTTCGAGATCGTAATTGCCTAACATCTCTATACTTAGAGAGTCTTTGTTAAAGCTAACAGCATGAACCCCTCGCCTATAAAGAGAACTTAAACCCCATATTTTTTTCTCATCTGTAAACAAATGAGGTCCACTACTCCAGCCTAACTGTTTTTCGTAGTAATGCTGCAAGTTTTTAAGATGTCTTTCTTGCCAACCGTTAGGGCGGTTTTTTAGATTGGGGCTTGCTGTATGGTGAACAGTAACAGAATTAGCCCAAGATAAATTTACATCAGATAGATAATCTTTAAATTCATCAATAGACCAGTTTTGACCTGTTAGCTCAAATCCCATTACTTGTTAGATCTAAGATCAACTACCAATTCCACTCCCCCTTTAGCTGAATAAGAACCTTTGATTCCCTCGTCTTGAAAGCCAACACTAACAGGAGTTGTGCAAGCCCCTATTGCCAAGATTGCCAAAGCAATAAGCAGTAGGGATAAGTAGCTAATTACTGATCTGATTTTATCCATTGTTCTCATAATTTTATTTTTGTTGTTAGAGTTATCTTCCTTTTTTAGTTACTTTGCAATACCATCCGTGAACATCAACTGTTAGATCATCTGCTGAACTAAGAATAAATTGCGCTGGTTTTGTGATAGTGTTTGCGTTTCTCATGTAGATTCCATTGTATCTAATAACCGCAACCGCCCCAGCTGTTTTATGCTCTTGATTAACTACGAATGGAATAGTAAAAGGTGTCCCCCCTTGCCCTAACTCCATATCAATAGAAAAAGTTTGATTATTAACTGTAGTAGTTACCTCAAGATCTAACCGAATATCAATCATGTCTCCGATATTTAATTCAGTAAAAGCAAATCTGTTAGTTGCCGTGTTCCAAACATCAGTGACGGCTGTATCTGGTAAATTTTTGTAGGTTTCAACTCCCCCCCCGTTATTGTTTAATGCTATCGGAGTTCCTCCTGTTAGAGATTGCGGGGCTAGTGTATTTCTATAATCAAAAATGCCAAAATCCCATAAGTCTGCTATTCCGATTATTGAAGATTCCATTTTCTGAACCCCCAAGACTGGAACTCCATTAGGAACGATAAATTTGTCTGCTGTTAGTGCCATGTTTTTATTCTGTGTTTAAGGTTACTTGTTCTCCAAATTCGTCTTCATCTTTATCTATTAAAATGTTAGCTGTTGGAGATTCGCTATCTGTCAATTCTGTAGGTACATCCACCCGTCCAGATATAGTTGTTGCTTCTGAGGTGTTACCTCCGCTGATATTGGCAGAAACAGATATCATGACTTCCTCATCTAATATATCATGATCTGCTGGAACAATGAAGCTTGAACTGGTTGAAGTAAGATTGTTAGATATTTCTATAAATGTATCCCCGTCTAAAGAATACTCAACTAAGTAGCTTGTAGCTTCTGGGGCTGCATCCCAAGAAAAGCTAACTTGTCTTGTCAGATCGTTGTAGTCCGTTTGCTGTAGTCCAGTCACAGAGGGAGCAACTATAACAGGCTCAAGCTCTTCATATTCTAATTCTGGGGGGTCTTCATTATCCTTTAAAAACCTACCAAAGTTTTCAACTACACATTCAATGCTCATCTTGTCATAGCTGTTAGAAACAACTTTGTTTATTTTGCACAAATATCCATCAGATTCTAAAGGTCCAAAAATGTAAATTGGCGGTTGATGTCTTTGATCATCTAAAGGAATTAGCAAAGGGTCAATTTGACCTAACGGATCTGCTAATTCAACTTGGTATTCCTCTCCTGCAACTGCCACCACCTCGAAAGGTCCATATGACTCACCATTCTTTTTCCTAAAGATAATTGTGTGAGTTGAATTGATTGAGAAAACAGGAATTTCTGACAGAGTAAAGATGCGGTTATTGAATATAGAAACCAAATATCCATCTTGCCCGTTTTCTGAAACATCAGTGCAAACTTTTATCATATCTCCATAGGTCAAAGCGACTCCAGAAAAATCAGTTTCAAATTTTATTTGCTGCCTGTTATAATACTCACTTGCCCAAAGATAATTGGCTAATCTTTTTGCGTGTTTTCTTCTGGTGACTCCCGAAAAATTTATTGTTTTAGGGTTTGAGGCGGTTTGAGTTCCTATGGTTGCCGTCACAGTTTGGTTTTTCCATGTTTTATGGTCTAAATACGTTGCTACCAATCCATCATTTAAGTCATTGTTCCAAATTCTTCTTGTTAGTTTTAAGCTTCCCTCAAGTATATTTTCTCTGTTAAAAATAGCTACTGGAATTGCGTTTGGCTCATCTCTAACAACACTTATTTTACCCCCTACCATTATTGGAGTACATCTGCAGACAAAGCAGCACATTTTGATAGCATCCCAAACTGTAGTAGTCTTGGTAAAAACCCAGTCAAAATTCTCATTTGCTTCTTTAGCTTGAGCTACTGCTACCCTAATTGCGGGAATATCCATAAGCTCTTGTTCTCGCCCTTCCATCCTACCTCCCCAATCGGCTCGCAAAATGCTACACATAGCCCAAATTGGATTTCTTGCTTCATCTGGGGCAAATTCTGCAGCCCCTACCCAATTAGTAGAAAAGTCCGAAGTTAGCACTCTAACATTTCTGTTACATAAAACTGTTACCTTGTTAGATTGCGTGTTTTGAGCGGCTAAAGTTTCCATTGAGAACCAAGGAAAATCAAAATATGCCAATTTGGTATTGGGTGTTTTATCAGTGTTCCCTCTATAGCCTTTGCAAAGATCCCAATAAACTTTGTTAGATCCTTTACCATCTAAAATCGCATTATTTGTTCTTTTGGCTCTTATCTCCCATCTTGCTTTGTACGGGGCTTTTGCATATATCGTAAATCTTATGGGTTGTGCTGTTTGATAGGCTCTGTTGACTTCCCGAAGTAACATCCAGCTTCCTATAGGGGTAGAGTCATTATCAATCTCTCTTATTTGAAATTTAAACTTAACTGATACAGAGCGCATCTTGCCTTTTGAGTCCATTCTGTATCCTCCGTTTGGCAAGGAAATATCACAAGCGATTTTTTTAATCGTTGTGTTAGGCGGGTTGATTTTATAAGGTCCAGCAAATTCAGTGTAATCTTTTTGGTTAGGTGCTAACAACTCTAAGCCTTTCACCTGTCTGCAAAGGCTTATATTATTATACCCATGACGAGTAAGCCTTGAGTTTGGGCTGTTACCAAAATTCCCAAATGAATCATATTTAACATTATCGTTATCATCAACTCTGGTATCATCTAACAGAAGAATTTCTTGCTCCCACCCTGCAGGGTAGGGCGGGTTTCCAGCATAATAAAAAACTCCATGCCCTAACGTAAATCTTTGGTAGAGATATTGTTTGTTGTTGTCGTACAATGTGAAGGGCTGCATTATGTAAGAAGGATACAACTTGTTTCTTCCATAAGCATCTTCTATGGGTTGATTCAATCTTGCTTGGTTTTTTTGCCCATCAATACTAAATACTGGATCTCCGCTTTCTGGCGTGTCTTGAGCTACGGGGGCTACAAGAAACAAAATCGCAACTACTAACAGAATCACAACAATAGCTAAGACGATTGAGACAGGATCTCCAATGTTTACGATGAAGCAAATTTTGTCTTCTTCTTCTATTTCAACCTCCCCCCATTCTTCTCTTAGTGGATGGAATCTATCTTCTCCACGCATCAAAACACAAATCCAAGGAGTTTCCTCCCATTTTCCTAGCATCTTGTTAGCACACTCTAACAGCGTTCCTTGTGCTTTGTAATTAATGCACCTAGTAGCGTGGGGATCTTGTGCGTCTTTCGTTATTGTTACTAAAGCCATTCTAAAAAAGTTCCTTTAATTGATCTTGTTAATTCTGCTCTTTTTAGTGGCTCGTAAACCACCCCAGATTTAGAAACGCAATGCAGAACGCTTTTTGTTTCTGGAAAATAAATCCCTGTGTGAATAGCTAAATCTCCACGCTTAAAAGAAACAACGCAAAAATCTTTCGGGTCTTTTACCTCCTTTAAATATTTGCCTTTGATTTCCTTTGTCGCAGCGTTTTTTGCTTTGTTAGTTGTTCTCGTTATATACTCAAAAGGCTTAGGCGTTTCTATTCCTAACTCCTTATAAAAATACCAGACAAGCCCCCAGCAGTCAAAGCCATTACGATCTAACCCGCCCGACAAATACTTGCACCCGATAAGGCTAATTATTAAGGGCTTTGTAGTCTTGGATTGTGTAGAGTTTGTTTGGGTATTTTGCATTAATTAAAGATCTGTATGTTGCTCTTGCATTTACTTGAAAGGGAGTAATTTGAACACTTAAAATTTCAACTGTTAGAGGGGGGTCGTTTTGGACTACTGGAAGCCCTTGGAAGTGAGTATCTGGATTATAACCTAAGTCATTTTCTCCCACATAAATTCTGTAAACTAAAGTTATTGGTGCTGTGCTTTCTACTGGAACGCTTTTTAGAAACTTAGAAGCTTTCCCATCTATGTTAGGAAAGGCAATATTAACAAAACTAACTCCTTCACTGTTAGATTGTGGCAGAGAAAGACTGAAAGAACCCGCTTCAAAAATTATCTTTTCTCCCCCTGCACTTCCAGCCCAAGCGAATAAATCTTCTCTGTCATTTACTATATTTACAGATCCCCCGCTTGGATGATAAACGCTAACAGTTTCCAAAATTGGAATGTCTCTGTGATTTAATGCCCCAACTTCTTTTAATGCTTCGCTAATGCTTGTGTTCATTTGTTAGATAGTTAATTAAAATGCAATCCAAATAAAGTTATTTTCTTTTGCTCTTTCTTCTACATAAGCAGTATCTTGCTCCCCCTCTTGGCTTGTAGTGCCTCCCGTTGCAGAACCCGCATTTAGATCACTTGTTACAGTATAGGTATTAGAAGTTACAGCACTAACAGTATGCAGCTTATCATAAGCAGAAACGGAAGATCCTGCAATTACTGTATAATCTCCAATGCTTAAACCATGCGATACTGCAGTCGTTACTGTGAAATCTGTTAGGGTGCTTGTTATTGAGGTTACTACAATATCAATTCTATTTCTTGCGGGGAATAAAGCCCCAGATTGCCAGCATGGGTTTCCTTGAATTTTAATTGCATTAGCTCCAAATACCAAAGTCGAATCTCCATATAAATTATCAACTACTGCTTTTAATGCGCCTATGTTTAAGGCACAATTTTGCCAATCATTTTCTCCTCTAAATGGAAACGGGCTATTTCCAAGAATGTTTATTGTTGTTAGAGAGCTATTATTTTCAAGATCTAAATTTCCTCTGCCCTCATCAACTCCAACACTTGGGCAGCCATTTATGGTGATAGTTGTTAGACTTGCACAACCAGATATTTCTAAGTCTGGATCTGCGCTAGTAGGAAACTCGGAATAAAAATCATATTCGCTTAAATCCAATGTTGCTAGAGCGTCATTGTTTTGTATCCTGCTTCTTGCAACCCTGCATTTTGCAAGGTTAGGTGAGGGATTAGTTACCCAACTAACAAGATTTACGTTGTTAGAAATTTCTAAAGCCATTTGAGTCTGTAATTGAGGGATAATTTGCGAGTCATCTTCTAAATCAAACACAAGGTTTTTCAGATTTGTCACTGAAGACATTCTTATCTTTTCAAAATTACTTCTTATCGGGTAAGTAAAAGTTCCGTTAGGCTCTGGCATTTGATAATTAGGAACTTGAACAAAATCTATGTTTCTCCAATAATGCTTCGGTAAATTGGCTTTTGGTTTCCACTCGTAAAGAAGATAGGCAGCAAAAAATGCTATTTGATCTAACACTTGTGACTCTTTTGGTGTTGGATCTGAGTTTGATATATTAGCGTAAGCATTGACAACAAAAATTTCTTGTTGTGGTGTTTCTGGGAGCGTTTTAGTTCCGCTATCTCCGTTAGTTGTTAGTAAGGTCGTGCCGTCCCAATACTGGTAAGCTAAAGGGACAGTATTATTTACTGTCCTTATTGCTGTTTTTAGCCTTGTGGCAGAAGAAAAGCCCGTGTTATTTACATACTTTAAAACAATAGTATCTAATTCACCTGCTATTGTTAGATCTCCTACATCAATCAAGTTTCCTAACTCTAACTCGTTAATAGTTTCTACTTCTTTAAACTCTATTTTTGCTTGAACAGCTACAGATCCGATGCTCCTATACTTGTAGCTAAAATCAGAAACAAATTTAACTTGGCATTGTGTTAGAACTTGTGCGCCTCCCACTGGCAAATCAATGAAAAACCAATCATTTCCATTTCTTAGATAGTGCTTCCAAACTCCTTTAAAGATTTGGAATTGTTCTTTTAAAAATGAAAAATTTACAGTGCCTTCTTCTAAAGGTGTTGACCATCTTTGCCGTTGTACAGTCCTTCCAGACTCCATTTTTTTGCGGAGGTTCTGGCTCTTGTTAGTTACGCTTAAAGTAGCGGGATTAGGCAAGTTTGTATCATTCCAATCTATCATATTATTATCGTCTATTTAATCCGTAGTTAGTTTCTAGTGCTGGAACAAAATCACCACCCCCCTCTCTGGCTTCATTTGTTAGTTCTATCTTGGCTTGCTCTACTGCTTGCGCAACAATTATCTTAAAGTTGCCGTCATCGTCTTGCTCTACTTCTCCCTCTAACTGAACAGGTGCATTGTTTACAATAGTTACATTCCCGCCTCTTGATCCTCCCGCTATTGGATTGTTAGCTTGTGCAAAAAGGTTAGATTGCTGAGTTTTGTTTAGAACCATTTCCCCGCTATTTAGTCTGGCGTTTATCTGATCTCCCCCGTAAGAAGCACCGCTTACAATACCTCCTTGCTGGTATGCAGGAGGCTGCTGAGAGCGTATCTGTGCCACTTGAGCCAATCCGTAAGCAATATTACCCGCTGCAGCTATAAAGTTGTAGGGATAAGGAACAGTAGCCATCGCTTTTGCTGCGCTTTGATATGTGCTTATTGTGGCTTCTACTATCGCAAATGCTTGCGCTGTTTTAAATCCCTTTTTGCCAAATGCTCCAGCTAATGCACTCATGCCTCCAAAGAAGTCTTTTGTCGCATCAAGTTTTTGATTCAAAGAATCACGTTCTGCTTTAAGCCTTTGTTCGATTGCGTCATCTTCTATTTTTTTTATTAAATCCGTTCTCTGCTGATAAGTTAGATTTGTAGCTTCGTTAATAATCTTTCTCTTGTCTTCTTCGTGCCTTGCAATTCTTTGCAAATCCGATTCATAATATTGTTCTAACTGTTCAGCTTCTTGGTCAATGCCTTCCTGTAAATCAATAGCCTTGTTAGTTGCGCCTTGTCTCTCTTCATCTGGCTTTATGTCTTCTGCAAATTGATCTCCCGCTCTTTGTATAAATTGCGCTTCTTCTTCTGGCTCAAATTTTGCTTTTTTAATTTCGGTTACTGTTCTCGTATATTCTATGGAAGCCCTTTCTTGCTTTGTTGCCAGATTTTCTCTTATAACTTCTCTTGCTGATTGAGCAGCACTTTTCCCCTTTTCAGCGTTTTGATCTCTTAATGCTTGAAGCTGATTTTCGTAAAGATTTAAAAGCCATTGCTGATCTGCATTTAGCGTTTTGCCTGTGGCAAGAAAATCATCAAAAACTGTTAGCTTATCTTCAAGAATTTTTATGTTCTTGTCGGTTTCCTCGCCAAACATTGCAGCAAGTTTTATTTCCGCTCCTGCAATATCTAACGCTTTTTGTCCTATATCAATAAGCTCTTGGTTTGATTCAGCTATAAGACCGAATACAGTTGCGAATGTTTTCCCGAAAGATTGAACTCTACCTTCTACTTCACCAAAAGTTTGTTTTAATTTTGCAGCTTCCGCTCTCCATTGTTCTGTTGTAATTTTGTTGCTTGTAAGCAACTCATTTAATCTTGCAAGTTTTACAATTATTTTAAATTGTTCTTCTGCAATTTGACCTCCAGCACCTCCGATTCTCATGTAAACCCCAAGTTGCTTTTCTAACTCTTTGGTCGTTTCAAGTTCCGCAGCTACTCGATTTCGTGAGGCTGTTAGGTTTGCAAGATTAGCCAAGCCTTTTTTGTATTCTGATAAAGTAATCTTTCCTCGGTTAAGATTATCAGCCATGACTTTCAAAGATTGCGAAACCCTTTTTATGTCATCATCTAACTGTTGTAGATTCTCTTCGCCTCCGTAGTCGCTTGCTATTTTTCTTTGCTTGGCTAACTCTTTTTCAACCTCTAACACCTTCTCTGCAACTTTTAATAGTGAGCCAGATCTTAAAGCCCTTTTCTCTGCTGAGTCTGCTAAACTTTTTTCATACTTGGCAATATCAACCGCTCCATCCTCTAACTTTTTACCAAAGTTTTCAACTTGTTGCTCTGCATTTTGCCCTAAGAAAATCCATCTTCCTATGATAGCGGGAAATTCGTTTAATGCTATAAAGTATGCTCTGAAAATTTCTGGATCTGCTAACACATCAGCAAAGTCTGCAATAGAACCAGAAAGCCCTTCGTTAGCCCCTGTAGCTTGGTTAGCATTTTCTGCCATGATTAAAAACGAATTGCCAAGTTTTTTTAATGATGTGCCAAGCGTTTCTCCTGCTATTTTCGAGGCTTCTGCAGTATCTCCAGAGGCTTCCCCTATCGCTTCAATAGCCTTCTTTGTTTCCTCTAACTTCGCTCCTGTTATGGATGCGGTTAGACTATAAGCCTCAATAGATCTCAAAGCCTTCACAAGCACTTCGTCACTACCACCAGCCGCTAACCTAACTTTCTCTAACGCTCCCGCTAATCCTTCTTGCTCAATTAAAGCTCTGCCACCCTCAACGCCTAACTTCTCATAGATTGCAGCCATCGTTTCGGATGGATTCAAAAGTGCAACAATGGCAGCTTTAACTTGTGTGAAACTCTCTGCTGTTTTAACTCCCTGCTTTGTCGTGGCTGCAGTGATGCCTAACAATTCTTCTAAACTAACTCCTGCCGTGTTAGCTGTGGCTGAAGCCCTAGCAAGACTCCTAGCAAGTAAAGGTATGGTTGTCTTGCCTAACTTTACAGTTCTGAATAATTGGTCACTAACTTGCGTTGCGTTATCGGCAGACTTGCCATAACTATTCAGTGCTGTTGTTAGAAGATCTGTAGCAGATCCAATATCTGCCAAGCCACCTTGCGCTAATTGCGCTGCAACTTTAACAAATTTATCAACCTCTGCAGTAGGAACACCCGCTGAGATTGCTTGGTAAAAACCTTCTGCTGCTTCTGTAGCATCAACTCCAAGTGCTTGAGCGATCCCTAACGCTTTCAATCGAAGCGAATCCATTTCTTTAGCACTAGCCCCTGCAATAGTTTGCACCTCCTTCATGGCGGTATTAAACTTTAGCCACTCTCTTGTTGTTTTTACAACTGTAGCTCCCACTGCAGTTACTCCTACTGCCAATGCTCCAAAGGCAATTCTTGATGCTGTAGCTCCCGCCGCTATTTTTTTAGTAACAGAAGATCCAGCATTACCCAAGGAGTTGAGTTTGGTTCTGGCTTGAGTAATTCCAGTTGAATCAACTGTTAGTCTTAATCTTGCTACGTCTTCAATCATGGAGGCTATTCAGTTGTATTTGGTCTATAAGTCTAATTGCTTTAATGTCAAAATCGCTTAGTTCAATTCCTGTTAGGCTTGACCAGCAATCAATTTCTTTAAAATCAATAGGCTTATCTGTTTTTAATTCTTGGTAATATTCTAAGACGTATAAAAGATGATCTGGTAACGGTTTTAATTCTTCTAATTCTTTTGGCTTAACTCCTGTTGTTTTCCAAACTTGTTTTAAGTGCTGGATTTGAGAAGTTTTGCTTCCTTCTGGTCTTTTTTGGAGCTTGAATTGTTCTCTTGCAAAATTCTCGATTCTTCCAAGCTCCTTTTGATAAAATTTTTCCTTCTGGCTGATGCCACATCAATTTCTTGCGCTAAAATTGGAGCGTCTTTTAATACCTTAATAATGTTAGAGTTTGTACACTTGTAAGGTGTGCCGTCATCATTTTTAAAACTCCAAGAGACTACAACTGAAGCAAGCAAAGCTAATGTTATTTTGTCGGCTTCTATAACGGAATCTAAATTCTCATCCGCTTCAGCCAACTCATGAATTTCTAACAGCTTCTTTCTAAATTTCGATTGGGCTTTTTTAAAAGAAACAGAATCTGTGCTTTTAATTTTAATCCAATGTTCTGTTTCGTTTCCCTCAACATCTGTTAGTGGAATCTTAACTCCTTCTTCTGATAATTTCGCTGTGGCGAATCCTTCTAGGTCTTTCATTTTTTTTTTAATTAGTGTGCGTTGCTTTTCGCTAAAGGATGCGCACCCCCCTTTGCATGAGGCAGAAAAGAATTAAACTGCCGAGCGATCTATTTGGATGTTAGACAATACTGTTGTATCATCAACAAGTGCTTGGAATGGCACTGCAAGGGTTATTGCCCCTGCTCCACTCACATCGGGATTAGCTCCTCCTGTATAAGTGACGCGAGGGATCAGAAATTCATACTTGTTAGTTCCATCGTTAAGTTCAAATTCAATGCTTGATTCTGTCTCATTGATAAACTTCTCAACCTGTTCAGCGTTCTCAAAATACATGGTTGCAGATCCTGTTAGCGTAGAACGTCCAATAGTTGGGTATTCGGTTAGATCAGATCCAACTACGTTTCGAGCCTCAAGACCATTTTCCAGAGTTAAGGTTAGTTCCGTAATGATGGAGATAAGAGTGCCGTCAACTTTAACAGATCCAGTGAATCCATTAAAAGGACAGTTTGCGCTTGTTGTCCCCAGAACTGATCCTGCTGGTTCTGTCTCATTTACTGACATATTCTGCCCGATAGTGCCGAAAGAGCCTGTAAGCGTCCCTACGGGTGCTACAGTGAGGTTCAGCGTGTTATACTCTACCCCCGTGTAAATATAGTAGGGTTTATCGGCAGCAAGTTGGTCTGAGAAATGGCGCATAAGCGTGAAACTCCTGCGAGTAACTCCACCTAACAAGCGATCAATTCCTACCCCGCCTCCGTCTACATCCCAAGTGCCTAACAGAACAGCTTCTAGCTCTTCGTCATAAGATCCATAGGAAATTTCAAAACCAATATCTCCAGCTACGGCTTTTACTCCGTGCTTGGCACATTTGATCTGGCGGTCTTCTCTTAGCTCTTCGCTAACAGTAATATCTTTCGACATTCCAAGACTAACAGCCGTATGGCGTAGTTTTTTGAATGAAGGAGTTGCGGGAGTTACCCCGTAAGTTGATTCCTCTACAGAGTAGAGGGCATGGCGTGAAGCATCTGACATAATATTTTTGTGTTTGGTGTTTAGTTAATTGTGCGTGTTAAGCGAGAATACCAGATCACCGACACAGGCACTCTAAAAAAGTTGTTAGCTATAAATCCATCAGTTCGCCCGCAATTGCGTATGCAAACTTCTTGCCCACTATAACTGAAACGCCTACCTGCTGTAAAGTAACTTCTGAGTTTGTCTGCGATATCTAACGCTTCTTTCTCTCCTTTACCGATAGGCACATAAATATCTAACTGAAGTATTCCCTCAAGTTCATCTTCTCCACCATCTCCAAGAGTAGCAACATCTGGAACGTCTGGCATATATGTTAGACCAATCCAAACCTTGTTCTGATCTGGTTCTTTTGGGCTGTTTTCTGTTATCACAGTATAGTCCCAACTTTCTGCTGTTGATAAATCAAAAAACGCTTTAACAAGGGAGGATCTAACTAATGAACTCATGATTCTTAAAATTTATTTTGCTTGTGCTGCTAACTTGCGAATACGCTTCTTAATTCTAAGGGCGTTTTTCCTAACCATTCCTTTCGATGCCTTTCTGCTAAATCCGTCTGAAGTTACTTTTTCTGTAGGTCCATTCCATCCTCCATACTCTGCCACTTTAGCATAGGCTAAGTTGTTAGTCATGTGTACTGCATCACCAAATTTGCCAAGATTGTTTGCAATTTTTGCTTTAGCTGCTGATCCTGTTTTATCTTCTCGACTCAGTTTTGAGTTTTTTGGTTTGCCTACTGAAGTTTGCCAGTTGCCCCTAAGCAATCCAGTGTCAGCAGGAGTATCATTTATAACGGCAGAAAAAAGGTCGATTATCACGCCTCTCCTAATTCGATCAACCTCTTTGACTGATCTGTTAGTGAAGTTAATTATGTCAGATTCGAAACTCATTTTTGTGATATTGCGTAAAGCAAAAAATAAATAACAATTAGGGCTGCACTAAACCAAATTAAAAATTTATCGTTGTCTTTTTCTAAACTCATAAGCTCATTGATTAAGAAGTTCATTATGTTTTTTAGATTTGTTTTTATAGACGAAATAGCCACCAACTTTCAAACCTAACATTATTTTTTTTCTACTCCACCATCCTACAGGACACCAGTGATTTGTCATTGCTCTTAATAAAACATTATCCGCTTTTTGTTTCCCATCTTTTCCAAAGAGTTGAGAAGTATAGAGGTAGTCATGTATTACAGCACTTCCGTTAGCGTTTTGAATTTTGCTGACTATTGATCTAACAATTTTGGGTATGCTGTAAAGATCTGTGATAAATCCCTTGGGAACTTTTATTGTTCCACATTCATCATCTTGGTAGATATAATCTCTAAGCAACTGCCACTTACCATCACCAATTTCCCTCAAGTCCAAAGGGAGAGGAAAAAAATCATTAGTATGATCTGTTAGGTGCTGTTTGTGGCTGTGCATTTAGTTGAATGTCGCTGCTAACTTTAGATAGTCATCTACCTTTTCTTGACTCCATCCAAGAGATGAAACCGCCCCAAGGAATAAAGGATGGTTGCTTGTAAAAGTTGCTGCATGATTCCATCCGTCAATCATATTCTGATCTCCGCTTGCTTCCACCAAAGAATCAACCGCTTGCCTATCTTCTGGCACTGTATTTAGAGCTTGTTTGATTTGATAGTTTGTTACGATTTTAGGCACTGCATTAATTAGTGCCTCATGCTCTTGGGTTTGCCTTGCCAATAATTCTTGTGCTGTTTCCATAATTTATTTTGTTAGGAGTTTCGTTTTAATTTTTTTGCCGTGCGGAATGTCTGAGTTTTCTTCATCGTTAGATTCAAAAATATTTAGATAGCCTACCCCGTTTTTACTTAGCCAAATATCATAAGGCTCTAACATGAATGGATCTTTTAATTCTCTGAGTTGAGCTAAGTTTGGTAGCGTTTGCAGCAAGTAATCAAAAGTTGATTTGTGATAATAAACCGCATGACTGCCTACAATGTTAGTAAATCTTTCGTTATGTAATTCTTCGCTGCCCTCTGTAAAATCGCCTCCTAAAAATGTCAAAGGGAAGGGAAACTTTTTTGGCAGTTCAGATTTTATGTCTGCATCATCTTCTAAAACAAGAACCTCATTTAATCCTTGTTGCTTTGCTAACTCTACTGCTTGCCTATGTCCTAACATACAGCCTAAATTTCCAAGACTCCAATCAATTCCAACTACGCCTGTTAGCCTCTCTTGAATTAGAAACTCATACTCGAAAGGTAGGTGAAATCTATCTCTCCTATCTTGCCTTTCTTTTAAGCTAATTACGTAAGTTTTCATTAAGGCATTTCCATAATCATTCCTTGAACTCTAACATCTATTGTTCCAGTTGGAGTTCCAAGGTAGCTTATTGTTGGTGTGAAAGTTGCAGTTGATGGTGCTGTAATATACCCTTCGATTTCTGAAAACCCTGCGTATGGTGAAAAGAATGAAGCATGATGCCTTGATGCTGATTGCTCATACCAGCTTCCCCCGTATTGTGTCGTGCCAGACCCGTAACTACCACCAGTAGTACTTATACCTTCATCATTCCAATGCGTTCCAACTAACCCCTCCTTTATCCCTGCTGTATTAGCCCAAGGGGTATGTGATAAATATATATACTCGACATCATTGCCTATTGAAGTTTCAGAAAGCACAAACACCTTAATATAGTAGGTAGTTCCGCTTGTCATTTGATAGCTTAATCCTGTAACAGAAGTAATAACATCAGCAGAAGTTGGCTTGGTAATGGTAAAAGAATTGTCAACATAACTTTTAACTACTGAAGAACCGCCTCCACCCCCTCCACCAGCTTGCCATGTTCCTACGCCGTTTGCATCAGACGTAAGCACGTAGTTTGCCGTTGCGCCCGTTGGCATTTTGAAGCCGTCAAACAGGTGCAAATTTTCTGTGTGCAAAGTGGATGTCGCAACTGATATTTTATTATTACACGTTATTATGCAACTATCATTATGTTGAAGTGTATTGTTTGCCCCGCCAAGAATATTTCCACGCACACTTGTAACAGTGTGGTTTAGTCCACCCAAAGTAGCTGACCAGTTGCCAGAGTTAGTGTGACCGCTACCACCCACAACTGTTGATCCTTGACCGCTTGCGGTTGAACCATCACCACCTAAAACTTCGCAGCTTAGACCAGATGCTGCGTTGCCAGTTCCACCAATGGCAACTGCATTTGCTCCTAATGCTGTGTTGCTGCCAGTGGTAATCCTGCCCAAATTAACATCATTATTAGTGGTTGCTCCGTTAGTTGTGACTGAATCAAGAGTAGGGTCTGATGGTTGCAAGGCAGTATCAGCTTTGTCTAACTGTGCTTGTGTAGCAAACTTGTTAGTAGTAGCTGAATCATCAATATCATCAGCGTCTAACACTACAGCCCCTGTTTGTGTGTTTACG
>Ga0206126_10000751_pt1 | contig 42324 bp, 39 predicted proteins | sample Helgoland_Spring_5_FD_148621 | JGI IMG/M metagenome (GOLD analysis project Ga0206126, IMG submission 148621) | Pelagic subsurface seawater microbial communities from Kabeltonne, Helgoland, North Sea - Helgoland_Spring_Bloom_20160412_1 | ecosystem: Environmental > Aquatic > Marine > Epipelagic ...
AAAGGATTCAAAGACATCATCAACCGGCCCATTCGAAAGGTTCCGAGCTTGAGGGATTTGACCGTGGCCAACTTGTTTTTCGAGAACAGCACACGCACCCGTCTCAGTTTTGAATTGGCGGAGAAGCGGCTTAGTGCCGATGTCGTGAATTTCTCGGCGGCTTCATCCAGCGTAAAAAAGGGAGAGACTCTGGCGGATACGGTCCGCAATATCTTGGCGATGAAGGTGGACTTGGTGGTGATGCGTCACCCCCATCCGGGCGCTGCCCATTATTTGGCCACAAAGATTGGTGTGCCCATTATCAATGCCGGTGATGGAACACACGAGCACCCTACCCAAGCGTTGTTGGACTGCTTTACGCTGACCGAGCGTCTGGGGAGCTTGACAGGAAAGAAAGTGTGCATTTTTGGAGACATCCGACACAGTAGGGTGGCTCTGTCCAATGTGCGTTGCCTGGCCCTTCTAGGGGCAGAGGTGATGGTCTGTGGCCCTGCTACACTCATCCCAAAGCACTTTGCTTCGCTCGGTGTTCGCGTGGAACACGACATGGATCGGGCTTTGGAGTGGTGCGATGTGGCCAATGTTCTGCGTATTCAGTTGGAAAGGCAGGGTGCTGAAGTGCCTTTTTTCCCCAGTCTTGAAGAATATCACGAACGGTTTGGACTGACGACAGAACGCTTAAATCGGCTTTCAAATCCTCCCATCATTTTGCACCCAGGCCCTATGAACAGGGGCGTAGAGATCTCTTCGGAGGTGGCCGACCGCAAGGATTCTGTCATCTTAGAACAAGTAGAAAACGGGGTGGCTGTTCGTATGGCTGTGTTGTATCTGCTGGCAGGTAGATTGGGTGGGTCGGAGGATTGACCTAAATTCGACAGATACTGATTCGTGACATGAAATTTGAAGTCGATAAGCAGGAGAGGGTGGTCGTTGTGACCTCCAAGGTGGAGAAGCTCGATGCGTTGTGCGCACCGGAGCTCAAAGGCGAGCTTGTTCTCGCCAACAAAGAAGGGCACCGTAACATGGTGCTGGACCTCTCCGAAACGCGATACATTGACTCCAGCGGTCTCAGTGCAGTGCTCATAGGACACCGTGCTTGCCGCGATGCCAATGGGTCATTTGTTTTGAGCGGTTTGCAGCCAGCAGTCGCCAAACTGGTGACCATTAGTCAGCTGGACAGCGTCCTGAAGATTGTACCGACGGTGAAGGAAGCGGTCGATTTCGTCTTTATGGAGGAAGTCGAGCGCGACCTCTAATCAAACCCTACATACTTTTCCATGTTGTATTCATTCAACCGCAGTGCCATTGTGGTGTTGACCTTGGCTTCTTGTATCACCGTTTCTGCCCAGTGTGACCCACTTGAGGTTGACTTTGGTGAAGAGCCTTGGGGCCTTGCTCCAGATGGTGTAGAGACCTTCTTCGATGCTGCAGAAATCTCCGTGCCGTACACAGACGACGTTCACCTCTTGGTGCCTTCAATGGCTTCAGAAGTGGTGCCCGAGACGCCTTTGGATGCTCCGATTGACTCTGTGGTCATTTCAGCAGTGTTGTTGGTCGACTCCATTGCTGGAGACACACTTGATTTTGCAGATGTGGGCATGGCTTATGAATGCAACAACCTCGGCGATTGCACCGACCCTTGTACCTTCTTGGGGGGTGAGCAGTACTGCGCCAGTTTCACTGGAGTTCCTACGGTTGCAGGTGATTTCATGCTGAGTCTTGAGGTAGAGGTGTGGGCGACTGTTTTTGGATTTCCATTGGCGACCCCTTTCAGTTTTTCAGGCTTTCCATTCCCGATTGCAGGTGAAGTCAACGGTGTAGAAGATGCCAAGGCGGCGGCACCCCGTGCCTACCCGAACCCGTCCAATGGGCAGTTCGTCTTGCAGGATGCGCAGGGAAGCACTGCCGTATTGCGTGCTTTGGATGGTCAAAGTATCCGGACATGGCAGGTGAACTCATCGGCTGAACAGGTGTCTATGGATGGACTGTCTCCGGGTGTCTATTTCTTGGAGCTCGTGGCCAAGGGCCGCAGGGAAGTGCTGCGCGTTTCCTTTGTTCGCTGATCGGGGCCTCCTGATCACTTGAGATTCGAAGTCCACATCTTGGGTTGCGGCGCTGCGTTGCCGCTTCCAGGGCGCAATCCTACAGCCCAACTTGTCAATGTCCACGAAAAGCAATTTTTGTTGGACTGCGGCGAAGGCACGCAGATCGCGCTCAGGCATGGTAGAATCCGCATGATGCGGATAGATCACATTGCCATTAGCCATTTGCACGGCGACCATTACTTGGGCCTCTTTGGGCTGTTGTCTACGTTTAGTTTACTCGGGAGAACCCGCGCTTTGAACCTTTACGGTCCTCCTGAATTGGAGTCCTTGGTCTTGGCACACGAAAAGGCTGGGGAGTCGGTCAGAGGTTATCCTCTGAACTTCAAGGCCACCCAAACTGAGACACCAGAGCTCCTTTTTGAGGATGGGAGTGTAAGCCTGGAGAGTTTTCCGGTGCGTCACCGCATCCCCACGACAGGGTTTCTGCTGAGGGAAAAGCCCAAGGAGCCTGGAGTTAAACGGGAGTGGATTCGAGATTGGAATTTGTCCTTGACTGAAATCTTGGCATTAAAGCGGGGGGAGGATGTCGACCGGCCAGATGGCACGACCATCTTGTTTTCTAAGGCCTGTCACCGACCGCCTGAGCCACGCAGCTATGCCTTTGCCGCAGATACGCGCTACTGGGAGAAAGTGGCGGAGTGGGTTCAAGGCGTGTCCTTGCTGTACCACGAGGCTACGTTTGATGCCGCTATGAAAGATCGCGCTGTGAAGACATATCACAGCACAGCTGTGCAGGCAGCGCGCATCGCAGCGCAGGCAAAAGTCCGCCAACTGGTGATTGGTCACGTTTCGGCGAGATATGAGAATGCAGATGCCCTGCTGGAGGAGGCGCAGGAGGTCTTTCCCAATACTGTAGCAGCTTGTGACGGTTTGGTCTTGGAAGTCCCCGCTGCATGTTGAGAATTGTGGATGAGGCCCATGCCCCCCGTACTTTCTGATTGATTTTTCGACTGTAGTTTTGTTATGTAGAATGAGTCTGAATAAGGTCACACCCCGTATCATCATCGCTGACAGCCAACAGCTGATCGCATGTGGGTTGCATGCCACCTTGCGTTCGCATGGTCTTGACCAAGTAGTGGGCAATGCCCGCAGCGAAGAGGAGTTGTTCGAACTGGTCGACCACTTTTCACCAGAGTTGATCATCCTGGACTTTGTGGCCGATGGATTCTCAGTAGAGACCATTGTGAAGCTCAAAGCCAAAGGCCGCATTCGCATTTTGGCCTTAACCGACGCCCAGCGTGGTAGCACCTTGGTCAATGCCTTAAGGGCAGGAGTAGATGGTTACGTAAAAAAGGACTGTGACCTGCAAGAGATCGTAGAAGCGGTCAAGGAAACCCACGCAGGGCGAAAGTTCTTCTGTGGACAGGTTCTGGAAACCATCCGCAAGGAGGGGATTGACTTGGAATCTTTGAATGTGGTAGACCCCGATTGCATGGGGGTTAGCCTGAGCAAACGCGAGCTCGAAGTGATTCGTCTGATTGCTGAAGGGTTTACAAACCCGCAGATTTCAGAAAAGCTCTTTGTGAGTCCCCATACGGTGACCACGCACCGGCGCAACATTCTTCAAAAATTGGGCGCCAACAACACGGCTGCTGTCGTCATGTATGCCGTGCAGTCAGGATTGGTCAGCCCAAATAAGTTTTTGTTTGGACAGAAGCATTGATTTTGAGCTGATTACGCAGCTTGTCTTCTCTGTACTTTTGCCATGTGTTAGGTGAGACCTTAATGATAGGCCCATGTTGATGACGACTGATTTTATTTTTCATACCGTTCAGAATTCTCGAATTGACTCGGTCAATTTGAGAGACCTCCCCTTTGGAAGTGTGTTTTCGGACCACCAGTTCCAAATGAACTTCAAGAATGGTGAATGGCAGCAGGGTGAGATCTCCCCGTACGGTGACATGTCACTGAGTCCGGCAGCCATGGCACTGCACTATGGTCAGGCCATTTTCGAGGGCATGAAGGCGTTTCGCCAGCCCGATGGTTCAGTGGCGCTTTTCCGCCCCATGGAAAACATTCGGCGCTTCAACAAAAGCGCGGAGCGTATGTGCATGGCACAGGTGGACGAAGGCGTGTTTTTGAATGCCCTGATTGAACTGATCAGGTTGGACTCGCAATGGGTGCCTGATGGAGAGGGAAGCTCCCTCTATATCCGTCCATTCATGTTCGCTTCAGAGGAACATGTCGGTGTTCGCCCGAGTGCTGAATACCGTTTTATCATTTTTACCTGCCCTGTTGGACCGTATTACAAGGGCAACGTTCGGGTCAAAGTTGAAACATTCTTCACGCGCGCAGCGCCAGGAGGAACCGGTTATGCGAAAGCCGCCGGAAACTATGCAGCTTCGCTCAAGCCAACAGCCATGGCCCACCGTGAAGGCTATGACCAGATCTTGTGGACAGATGCTGTGGAGCACAAATACATTGAGGAGAGCGGTACCATGAATGTGGTGTTCGTGTTGAATGGAAAGTTGGTGTCACCTTCTGTGGGAGACACTGTATTGTCTGGTGTCACACGCGATTCTGTTTTGCGGCTTGCTGCCTATAAAGGCTATGAAATCGAGGAAAGGAAAGTGGCGGTAGCCGAACTAAAAGCAGGGGCTGAATCTGGTGCTTTGACAGAGGCTTTTGGTGTGGGTACAGCCGCCACGATGACTCCTATAGAGGCCATTGGATTTCCGGGAGGAGACGTGGAGTTGCCTCCGGTTGACTCTTGGAAGTTGATGCCTGATCTGTCAAAAACCTTGGATGATCTGCGTCGAGGAAAGGGAGAAGATCCATTCGGTTGGCGTGTGGTAATTTGAACACATGAAGATTTACTCCGCTCTCAGGAGCTCATGCTTACTGGGAGGAAGCTTGTGTGCTTTGCTCAGCCTGCCTTGCGTTGGTTTGGGACAAGCCGGGGTTGACATTTTGGGAAGTCCGATTCCCGGCATCACGGCGATTGGGCACCATGCGATTGGGGTGAACATGTCATTGTTGGCGGTTGACCGCCCTTTTTCAGAACGTCAATGGCGCACAGATGCAGAAACTGACTCTCTGAGCCGTCGGGCCCGAAGGGCCATGCGCAAGGCCGATCGCCTTCGTTTCATGAGTGGATTTGAGGGTGGGGTTGTGCTTCAAACGCCATTGCTCAATGGCACCAAGCTTGTCGATGCTTTTGGCTCTGAGACGTCCTATAACCTGGCTGATCGCAGGGCTTTGGCGCAGTCGTTGGCGAACAATACAACATCGGCTCAGGTGGATCTGAGGTGGGTAGGTTGGTCTCGGCACGGTTCCAAAGGAGGTTGGGCATGGTCTGTGGAAGACCGCTATTCTGCAACGGTGAAACCGACCTTGGCCTTGGCTGAGTTTGCGCTGCTGGGGCCTGCGGCCAGTATCTACGATGCCACTTTGCTGTCAGATGGGAGCGTGGTCCCGGTAGACTCTTTGACGAACGAGCAGTTCGAGATGGCCGAACAGGGGATCAGTAACGGCCCGTTGCCATTGGTCAACACCTTGTTGGATGGCGGCTCTTTTGCTGTCCAGCATGTCCGCTCGTATGGTGCTGGTTTTGGTCTCAGGTTGATTCAGAGCCGCGCACTCACGTTGTCATTTGGCTTAGGGGCGAAGTATTACCGCGGAACGGGATATTATGAGGTGGATGTGGAGAATCAGACGGCTTTTGCGGCGTTTAACCGTGGCTTTGGCACTGAACTGGTCGCCGAAGGAGCCACGCTGGGCAGTGCGCTCCGACCTTCTGGTTTTGGCGTGGCATTAGATTTAGCGGTCCGTGCAGAAATCGCGGGTTTATGGTTCGCGTCACTGGCCATTAACGAGCTGGGAAGCATGGACTGGCAAGGGGAATCCTATAGTTTGCAAAACCCTGTGGGTGATTGGAACAGTTGGAATGAGACCCAAGGGGGCGTTTTGGACCTTTTGAATCAAGGACTTTCGCCTACAGCGCTTTTTCTGGAAGCGACTCCAGAGCGCCGGGTGGTAGCACTGCCGACCCGGGCTCGGCTCAATGGTGGTTTGCGGTTGGGCAACCGCGCAAAGGTTGGGGTAGAATTTGCTGCCCCGTTGAATCAAGCATTGCTGCGTCAGCCAACTGAAATCGGCATAGGTGGCCAAACCCGTTTGGCCGGTTTTGAAATCATGGGGGGCTGGAGGTGGCAGCAAGACAATGGCATTCGCACGCCTTTGGCGCTGATCTGGGCCCCCAAAGGAAGACCCGGCCAATTGGGCTTGGCTACTGGAGATATCCTTGGGTTTTTGGAGCCGGAACGTCGATGGAGTTGGGGGTGGAGCTACACCAGAACTTTAAGTGCGGCACGCGGTTTGTAATGAGAGGGCAGTGTCCCATTCTCAGCATTCATGAACTACACGAACTCTTTTCGGAACCTATTGGCCACTACAGCTGTTCTACTCAGCGCGCAAGCCATATCCAGCAGCTGTTCAAACTCAACCCTTACGCCAGAAGGAATGGACCCCTTTTCTACACAACTTGACACCGTACCTGCAGGTAAAGCTTATGCCGTTTTAGCAGGCGGATGTTTTTGGTGCACAGAAGCCATCTATGTTGAAATGAAAGGCGTTGACCACGTGGAAAGTGGTTACACTGGAGGTCAAATCAAAAACCCGGCATACCGCGAAGTCTGCTCCGGAAGAACGGGCCACGCCGAGGGCGTAAGGATCACTTTTGACCCCTCTGTTGTCAGCTATCAAGAATTGTTGGAAGTCTTTTGGAGGACCCATGATCCTACGACCCTGAACCGCCAAGGGGCGGATGTTGGCACTCAATACAGGTCTGCAATTTTCCCTCAAAATGAGGAGCAGGAGAGGGTGGCAAGGGCTTCTTTGGCTGCGGCTGAAGAAGCGGAGTTATGGGATGCTCCGATTGTCACGAGCATTGAGCCAGCAGCCCCCTTTTATGTGGCAGAAGAGTACCACCAGGAATACTATGCCCGCAACCCAGAACAAGGCTATTGCGTCGCAGTGGTGGGGCCTAAGGTGAAGAAATTCAAGGCGCTTTTCGCGGACAAATTGAAGACTGAGTAGTCCGCATTGGGCGTTGGGCAATGGAAGAGTGGCTTGACCTTAGCATGTCCAGATCACCACTTTCGCCGCTACATTGTGTTAGGAAGCAAATGATGAGAATAGATTTAATCGACGGTTGATGGTGTCCAATACACTTTCCTCGTGGGCATTTCTGATGCTGTGTCTTTTCTCGCCAGACTCTGAATACCATTTTGACTCCATGAATGTTGGTCTAGAATCCCCTGTTCAATTTGTAGTGCACCATGCCAAGGACCGTGGACATGCTGATCATGGCTGGTTGAATACGCACCACAGTTTCAGCTTTGCGGGCTGGCACGACCCGGCCAAGATGCATTTTGGCGCAATGCGCGTTCTCAATGATGACGTGGTGTCTGGAGGTGGCGGATTTGGAATGCATCCTCACGACAACATGGAAATCGTCTCCATTCCTACTCAGGGAGCTTTGGAGCACAAAGACAGCATGGGCAATTCTTCTGTGATTCGAACAGGAGATGTGCAAATCATGTCTGCAGGTACTGGGGTTCGACACAGTGAATTCAACCACAGCGCCTCAGAGGAGGTCGCTTTTTTTCAGATTTGGATCTACCCGAGTGAGCAAGGGCTTGAGCCGCGTTATGATCAAGAGCCTTATGAACCGAATTCCAATGGTCTGACCTGTATTGTCTCGCCCGATGGTGCCGAAGGTGTGCGGATTCACCAGCGGAGTTGGTTGTACACGGGCCAATTGGAAGCCGGCGAAAAGCTCAGTCAACCTTTACATGGGGCGGGTCAAGGATTGTATGTAATGGTGCTTGATGGTGCTGTGACTATAGAGGGTCAGCTGCTTGAGCGCCGCGATGCCATGGGCATTTGGGATGCCGAATCTGTTGAACTTGACGCCAACTCGTCCTGCTCCTTATTGCTGATTGAGGTACCGATGCAGTGGTGATGGTACGTTGGCAATTCATGTTGAACTTGATTTGAGATGCAGCATTGAGCCGACCACACCCTGTATTTTGTAGCGTTATCTTCTTCTATGCGAAAGATCTTTAACCTATTGGGACATAGGTCCTTGGGGCTTGAAGCTCTGGCCAAGCGTGAACGCAAAGGCCAGCGGTTGGAAGGGAGTACCCGTATAGGAATTCTGGTGCCAGCGGTGAATTCAGCACAACGTCATCAGCTCAAAGGGTTGGTAGCGGGACTTCAGGAAATGGGAGGAGAAGCGTCTTGGTCCATTTTGGCCTACACGGGGACAACCCGAAAGGCCCACGCTAAATCGCGGGCGCAGCGGATGAAGAAATTGGGAGAGGGGCATGATGTGGCCCCTGATTTCCCGCAATTGGCGCAGCTTACCTGTCTTTGGCAGGATGAATGCAATTGGCTGGGCTTGCCCCAAGTCATGCCCAAGGGTTTGAACGAAGCAGATGTCGTGTTGACCTTGGATAAGGGAATGTCCAATTTGCCCATTAAGGCGTTGATACGAAGGTCTCAGGCCCCATTTAAAGTCGGTCCTATGCGGCCAGATGATGGTACCTTGGACTTTATGTTGACGTGGCCAGATGGAGGGGACATGCTATCCTTTGTCCAACTCGCGTTTCATTACCTGAAAACACTCGACTTGAAATGAGCAAGCGATTCCAAGGATTGGGCGTAGCCCTGATCACCCCATTTACGCCTGAGGGCGACATTGATTTCCCAGGACTGGAGAGGATGGTGCACCATGTTGCGTCCAGCAAGGCCCATTATTTGGTGGCTTTGGGAAGCACAGGAGAGGCCATGCTGATGTCGGGTGATGAGCACAGACGGGTTTTGGATTTCATCATGGAGGTCAATGCTGGTCGGCTGCCCATTGTGGCAGGTTTTGATGGTCAGGGAGGAACATTGGCTGCTGTTGAGCGCATTGCCACGATGGATCCCAAAGGGTTGTCGGCCTTACTGGTAAGTCCACCATCCTACATCAAGCCTGGACAAGAGGGCATGAAGTCCCATTTCAAAGCGCTGGCAGAAGCAGCTCCCTTGCCCATCATCATGTACAATGTTCCATCAAGGGCAGGGGTGACCATGTCGCCCCAAACCATTGTAGAACTGTCACTGGAGTGTCCTGCCCTGATTGGACTGAAGCAAGCCAGCGACGATTTTGTGGCTTTCCGGGAGATTCGTCAAGGCGTGCCAGAGTCTTTTGTGGTGTTGTCTGGTGACGACGAAAACGCTGTGCCCATGATGGCGATGGGGGGAGATGGGTTGGTGAGTGTGATCGGGAATGCCTATCCGGATGCTTGGGCCTCCGCCATGGATTTGGCCCTTTTTGGTTCCGTGAAAGAAGCGGAGCAGGCACTGTCGTGCTTCCAGCCGCTTTTGAGCTGCATTTTTTCGGAAGGAAATCCCACAGGCATTAAGGCCTTGTGCAGTTTGCTTGGGATGTGCGGACCGCACGCCAGATTGCCATTGATGCCAGCGTCGCAGCTGCTTCAAGACCAACTTTACGCTGCGGTAGCTGATTTGGATGCTGTGCGCGCCCTGGCCCGAGATTAAAGTCTGATAGAGATGGATGGCCTTAGGCCATCATCCCTTGTTTCACAGCGATGGCTTCCTTGCAAGCGCTCACAATGGCGCTGGGGCCGAGGCCATACTTTTCCAATAGCTGAGCCGGTGTTCCGCTTTCTCCGAACTGGTCTTCGACGGCAACGAAGCGCTGTGGGGTCGGATGGTGCTGTGCCAAGCAGGCTGCGATGCTTTCGCCGAGACCGCCGTTGCGTTGGTGCTCTTCCGCGGAAACCACGCATTGGGTGCGCCCAACGCTCTCCAACAGGGCGGCTTCGTCCAAGGGCTTAATGGTGTGCATATCCAATACATCCACTGAGATTCCTTCTGCTGCAAGCTGCCTTGCTGCCAATATGCTGTTCCAAACGATGTGACCATTGGTGACAATCGTGACGTCTGAACCCGTCATGACACGGCGGGCCTTTCCGATGACAAAGGGAGTGTCGGCATCTGTGATCATCGGCACTTTGGGGCGTCCAAAACGGAAGTATACAGGCCCATGGTGTGCAGCAATCGCATGTGTTGCGTTCCTGGTTTGCTCGTAGTCACAGGTATGGATGACCGTCATGTTGGGCAACATTTTCATCATGCCTACATCCTCCAGAATCTGGTGAGTGGCACCGTCTTCCCCCAAGGTGAGTCCGCAGTGCGAGGCACAAATCTTGACGTTCTTTTCGCTGTAGGCGACGCTTTGTCGGATTTGATCATAGACACGCCCTGTAGAGAAGTTGGCAAAGGTCCCGGTAAAAGGGATCATGCCGCCAATGGTCAGGCCAGCCGCTACGCCAATCATGTTGGCTTCTGCAATTCCGGCTTGCTTGAACCTGTGGGGGAATGCGTCCTGAAAGGCGTTCATTTTCAATGAGCCTGTGAGGTCTGCACACAAAGCCACGACATTGTCATGGGCTTGGCCTACTTCGAGCAGTCCTTGTCCAAATCCGCTGCGGGTGTCCTTACGGGTCAATCCGTCGAGTGTGGCCTCGTCGGCCGAAATGAAGTCGATCATGGTTAAAAGTCGATGTGGTGTGTGCCTGCGGCGCGAATATCCAAAGCCCGGGTTACGCTGAGGTCCGTTTTTGAAGCATGTTTTGCACGGAACATCACCACGTATTTGCCGGGTTGCAACGTGTAGCGTCCAGATGGGTCCTGTCCAGAGAAAGGCACCACCATTTTACGGGTTCCTTCCCCTACATAGAGGATGCCTCCATATCCAGCGGTGCCGGTGTTGAGTGTGAGCAATCCTGGTTCGGGGATCGACACAGGAACAATGCGCCCGTCACCTATGGTCACGTCTTCCACCCGCACTACGGGTGTGGTGGCAAATTCGAGGTCATAGGTGCCTGCGAGGTATCGTTCTCGCGTGCCCACGCGTTGCGTGTGAATGTGTTGGCAGCTGTCCTTTGGGGTGACCCTAACGGGAACGTCCAAGAGTGCACTGTGTGGGCGGGTCTCCGTTAAATCGATGAATCCAGTGGGCGCAGATACGGCAATGTGATTGTGGGTCTTCGCCTTGAGTTGGATGCCCTTAAGGGTCACTGGGGGCAAGGTGTGCACCGTTAAATCGTAGGTGGGTACAGGGTTGAGTGCGAGCGTATCGGGTTTTCCCGCTTTATTCATGGTGTGCACCGCTTCAAGGACCGGATGACCAGAGGGGCGTTCCAGCAGATCAATGGCGAAATTGGTCACGACGGGCTCTCCTTTTCCATTCAGCAGATCGATTTGAGCCGTTGTGCTGTGGATGGCTTGGTCGATCACGATTTCGAGCACCTCTTCAAAAACCTCAGGTCGGGATGCATCGAAGTAGCGACCCACGCATTGGAAGGTGTCGCGGTATTTTTCGTCGAGTCCAATGCCGATGATAAAAGGCTTGATGGTCACGCCTTGTGCTTGCAGTGCCCTGGATACTGAGCAGGGATCTTCATCACACGCTTCGATGCCGTCGGTAATGAGGAGGATCACATTGCGGCCAGGACCTTCTCGCATCGCAAAGTCATCGGCCGCCCGAAGCAAGGAACGCGCAATAGGTGTTGTGCCTTGGGCGCGCAGCTTCTTGAGCTCTTGCTGAATGATCAAGTTGCGGCCGGGACCGAGGGGGACAATCAACTCGGTGTCATCGCAATCTTGCTGTCCAGGGACGTGTTTTGTGCCGTGGCCGTAGACGCGCAAGCCCAATTCGAGGCCTTCTTGGCCATAGAGGCTGTCCAACGAAGCCGAGAGCAATTCTCTGGCGACGTCCCATTTGCGTCGCTGCCCCCAGAACGCATTCATGGAATTGGAGGCGTCGAAAACAAAGAGAATTCGAGTGGTTTCAGGGTTCTCGGCCACCTTGTTCTGGCCCCTGACTTCAGTAGACAGGAGGAACAGAATGGCGGCCAGTGCGGCGCACCAGCTCAGTGCGCGGGGCTTCATCAATAGTCGCTGAGTGGGGTGGCCAGCTGTTGCAGTGCATCTGTCAACTGGTCGTCGTTCGGGGCCACACCATGCCATTTGTGCGTGCCTTCCATAAAGTCAACACCGCGCCCCATATCGGTTCTCATCAAAACCACAACGGGCTTTCCTTGACCGGCTGCAGCGCGTGCTGCCTTGAAACAGGCATCCAATGAAGACAGGTCATGACCATCACATTCAAGGACATGCCAACCAAAGGAACGCCACTTGCCTTCGAGGTCTCCCAAATTCATGACGTCTTTCACAGAACCGTCGATTTGCTGACCGTTCCAATCAACAAAACTGATGAGATTGTCTATTTGATGATGGGCAGCATACAAGGCCGCCTCCCATATTTGGCCTTCTTGGAGCTCGCCGTCACCGTGCAAGGTGTACACCCAGCGGTCGTCACCATTCAACTTCTTGGCTTGGGCAGCACCACAAGCCACACTCAGACCTTGGCCCAGAGAGCCGCTTGCAACCCGAATTCCTGGCAGCCCTTCTTCCGTGGCAGGGTGGCCTTGTAGCCGGCTGTTCAACTTTCTGAAAGTGGCGAGCTCGGCGGTGTCAAAATAGCCGCGGCGTGAGAGGACACTGTACCAAACAGGGGAGATGTGGCCATTGGAAAGGAAGAAGAGGTCTTCTCCGCGTCCATCCATGTTCCAGTTCTGGGGGTTAATCTGCATCTCGTCGAAATAGAGTTTGACGAGAAAATCCGTACAGCCAAGAGAGCCGCCAGGGTGCCCAGAGCTTGCGCCATGTACCATGCGAACGATGTCGCGGCGCACTTGAGTGCAAAGGTCGGAGAGGGAATGGGTGGAATCGGACATGGGGTGTGATAAAGACAGGGCAAAGCTAAATCGGGTCGACATGGAGTCCACGCAGTGTGGACAAAAGCAGGGAAAGTAGAGCCGGGGCTGAGGGGCTATCTTTGCGCTCCCTAAAGCGTTTTTCCATGGCCCTGAAATGCGGCATTGTAGGATTGCCTAATGTTGGCAAGTCCACCCTCTTTAATTGTTTGTCCAACGCGAAGGCGCAAAGCGCAAACTTTCCATTCTGTACCATCGAGCCCAATTTGGGTGTGATCAACGTGCCGGATGATCGATTGCAACAGCTGGTCGACATTGTCCAGCCGCAAAACACGGTGCCCACTACCGTTGAGATTGTGGACATAGCAGGCCTTGTGAAAGGCGCGAGCAAAGGAGAGGGGTTGGGTAACAAATTCCTGGCGAACATTAGAGAAACGCATGCGATCCTGCATGTATTGCGCTGTTTTGAGGACGATAACATTGTCCACGTCGATGGGTCGGTAGATCCCATTCGCGACAAGGAAGTGATCGATACGGAGTTGCAGCTCAAGGACCTTGAAACTGTAGAGACCCGGATGCAAAAGGTGTCCAAGCAGGCTTCCATCGGTGACAAGGATGCCCGCAAACAGCTCGATTTGTTGGAACGCGTAAAAACTTCTTTGGAGCAGGGGGTAAGTGCACGGGCAGTGGAACGGGATGACGCCGAGGAGCCTTTGTTTCAAGAGATGCAGTTGCTCACAGGGAAGCCTGTGATGTACGTCTGCAATGTGGAGGAAGGGGCTGTGGTTGACGGAAATGCCCATGTAGAGAGGGTCAAGGCCATGGCTGCGACAGAAGGGGCGAGCACCCTGATTATTGGAGCGGCTATTGAAGCCGATATTGCTGAACTTGAGGATGCAGAAGAGCGATCTATGTTCTTGAGCGACATCGGACTAGAAGAGCCAGGAGTGGCCAAGCTCATTCGCTCGGCATATGCATTGCTCAAGCTCCAAACCTATTTCACTGCAGGTGAAAAGGAGGTGCGGGCATGGACGGTGAAGGAAGGAAGCACCGCACCGCAGGCGGCAGGTGTCATCCATACCGACTTTGAAAAGGGCTTTATTCGCGCGGAAGTCATGAAGTACGCGGACTTTGTGGGCTTGGGCAGCGAGCAAGCTGTTAAAGAAGCTGGAAAGTTGAGCGTGGAAGGCAAGGAGTACATCGTGCAGGACGGGGACATCATGCACTTCCGATTCAACGTCTAAAGCGACACGCGATCCTTTGTGGGTCGTTGAATGATCGAGGCGTTCAACCTGGGCTTTGAGGTATGGGCTTTAGGGTTCAAATTGAGGCCGTGAAATCCATTTTTATTCCTCGGAAAGGTCATCCTTCCATTGTTTTCATGGCATGGGCCATGGCTTGTGCACACTTGATAGGGTGTGCTTCTCATTCAGACCCTCAGGAGTCTCCAAGTTTTGAGGCAGATCGGCTGCGTATGAGCCAACGGATGGTGGAGCAGGAGATGGCCTGGAATGCAGGTGACCTCGAAGGGTTCATGGATGCTTATTGGCGATCAGACAGCTTGCTTTTTGTAGGAAGCCGAGGCCCATCACGGGGATGGCAGACGACCTTAGACAATTACCGCAAGGGTTACGCTACTCCGGAGGAAATGGGGCAGTTGACATTTGGAATACAGAATATAGAACCAGCAGGTCCCGATCACGCTCTGATGTTGGGTTCATGGCAGTTGAACCGTTCAGGCGGTTTGGACACTTTGGCGGGGTGGTTCAGCCTTGTATGGCAACGCCGCGATGGCGACTGGGTCATTGTTCGCGACCACAGCAGCTAAGGCTTTTTGCCGTCCTCAAGGATCTACAAAAACGTAAACGTCTTCTTCGGCCTTGTGCATGTAGTACGATTCCCTGGCGTATCGCTCTTTCACAGAAGGATCAGTTCTGATCTCTTCGAGTTGGATATCCAAATCGTCGATGAGCCCCTGTGTTTCGTCAATGCGGGATTCGATGTGTTGACGTTCGATCCGTGTATTGATCATGCGGAAGAGGTCTACTTCAGCGATCGTTGACATCCACACCAGAAACAAACCAAAGGCCAGCACATATCGGTTGCTGTCCCTCACTCTGTCCCAAATGTCCCACAACCGTTCGCGCATTAGGACTTGTCTTCTGAATCTTCAGTAGTCTCAGGAGCGGCCTCATCGGTCGATGCATCAGAATCCTTCCCGCTGTTCGTTGCCTTTCCAGCTTTTTTGCGGGTCTTTTTCTTTGGCGCATCGCCCTTAATGATGCGAATGGCCAGCTCTTCCTGACCTTCCATGGCATCGCCTTCGATTTTGTCACCCTCTGTAAGTTGGGCGCTGATGATTTCCTCTGCGAGGGGGTCTTCTAAATACTTCTGCAATGCCCTGCGCAGTGGACGGGCTCCAAACTGTTCATCGTAGCCTTTATCGACCAAGAAGTCCTTGGCGGAGTCGGTGAGGGAAATGCTGTAACCGAGGGTTTCGATCCGGTTAAACAATTTGCTGAGCTCAAGGTCGATGATGCGATGAATGTCATCACGCTTCAGACTGTTGAACACAATCACATCGTCAATACGGTTTAGGAATTCAGGTGCAAATGCCCGCTTGAGTGCGTTTTGAATAACGCCGCGACGGTCGTCACCTTCCTTGGTTTTCTTGGCGTCTGTTGAGAAGCCGACTCCAGTACCAAAATCTTGCAGTTGACGGGCTCCAATGTTGGAGGTCATGATGATGATGGTATTTCTGAAGTCTACCCGTCGTCCCATGCTGTCTGTGAGCTGGCCGTCATCCAAAGCTTGCAGGAGTAGGTTGAAGACATCGGGGTGGGCCTTTTCAATTTCATCGAGCAAGACGATGGAGTAGGGCTTTCTGCGAACCTTTTCGGTCAGCTGCCCTCCTTCCTCGTATCCCACATATCCCGGAGGTGCTCCCACCAAACGGCTGACGGCAAACTTCTCCATGTATTCGCTCATGTCGATGCGAATCAGTGCCTCTTCAGAATCAAAGAGGTTCTTGGCCAATTCTTTGGCCAATTGCGTCTTACCGACACCAGTAGGGCCCAAGAATATGAACGAACCTACAGGCTTCGTGGGGTCCTTCAGACCAGCTCTGTTGCGCTTGATGGCACGAACAACCTGGCGAACGGCAGCAGGCTGACCAATGACCTTGTCGCCCATGTCGTCCTCCATGCGGGTCAGCTTTCCGCTTTCTTTTTCGGCGATCCGCTGCACTGGTATTCCAGTCATCATTGCGACAACCTCTTCAACGTGGTCTTCGGTCACAGTCACCCGGTGGGTCTTTGTGTCCTCTTCCCACTTTTGTTTCGCAGCAGTCAGTTTTTCTGAAAGTTGACGCTCCGAATCCCGAAGACGGGCTGCTTCTTCATATTTCTGACTGCGTACTACGCGGTTTTTTTCCTCTTTAACCTGCTCAATTTCCTGCTCAATGTCAATGATCTCTTGGGGGACATTGATGTTGGTCAGGTGAACACGGCTGCCTACTTCGTCAAGCGCGTCAATGGCTTTGTCCGGTAAATGGCGGTCCGTGATGTAACGCGAAGTCAAAGACACACAGCTTTTGATGGCTTCGTCCGTGTAGGTAACGGAGTGGTGTTCTTCGTACTTATCCTTGATGTTATTGAGGATTTGAATGGTCTCGTCGACACTGGTTGGTTCCACCAAGACCTTTTGGAACCTGCGTTCCAAAGCACCGTCTTTTTCGATGTGCTGGCGGTACTCGTCCAGTGTTGTGGCTCCGATGCATTGGATTTCACCCCTTGCCAAGGCCGGCTTAAACATATTTGAGGCATCTAAAGAGCCACTTGCACCGCCTGCGCCCACAATGGTGTGGATTTCATCGATGAATAGGATGACATCGAGGCTTTTCTCAAGCTCATTCATCACCGCTTTCATGCGCTCCTCGAATTGCCCGCGGTATTTGGTGCCGGCGACCAGAGAGGCGATGTCCAATGTGACAATGCGCTTCCCGAACAGAACGCGGGATACTTTTTTCTCTACGATGCGAATGGCGAGGCCTTCTGCAATCGCACTTTTACCCACACCGGGTTCACCGATGAGAATGGGGTTGTTTTTCTTACGTCGGGCCAGAACTTGGCTCACCCGCTCAATCTCTTTCTCTCTGCCGACGATGGCGTCGAGCTTGCCTTCTTCGGCCATGGACGTCAGGTCGCGTCCAAAGTTGTCGAGTACAGGCGTCTTGCTTTTGCTGTCCGTTTTGGAAGCCGCACCACCTCTGCCAGCATTGCCACTGCGAGGCTCCTCCTCGTCGTCTGCCATCCCAGGGAACTCCGCAGTAGGGGATGGCGTATTGCCTCCGTCGGAAAGGATGCTTTCGAATTCTTGTTTGGCTTCGTCGTAATCGACGTTCAGGGCGAGGAGGGCTTTTGTGGCCACGTTGTTTTCGTCTTTCAAAATGGAGAGCAAAAGATGTTCGGTACCGATCACTGGACTTTTAAAGGTCTTGGCTTCCAAGTAAGTGATCTTGAGGATTTTTTCGGCCTGCTTCACCAAAGGGATGTTCCCGGGATTCCCGGTTTGCGCCGTATTCGGGGAAATGCTGCCTTCTACCATCTTCCTCAGGCGAGGAAGGTCGACATTGAGTCCTTCGAGGATGCGAATCGCAGTGCCTTCACCTTCGCGAATGATGCCGAGCAAGAGGTGCTCCACGCCAATGTAGTTGTGCCCCAGCCGCAGGGCTTCTTCTCGGCTGTAAGTGATGACGTCCTTCACGCGGGGTGAGAATTTAGCGTCCATGTTTATTTAGAAAAGGGGGAAAGACCCCGAACCATCAAATCTATTGACCCAAAACGGGTACTTTTTTTTGTGAGCGGTGGATTTTCCACAAATGCTCGTGTGCCTTGTTCAAAATACGGGCCAAAGTCAACATGACAGCGGGATGTCATCCGGTATTTTCGCGTAACGCTTAAATAGGGCCTCAAGTGAGGTCGAAGCACTGACAACATGGCAGAAGGAGAGAAGATCATCCCGATTTCGATCGAGGACGAGATGAAGTCGGCTTACATCGATTATTCGATGTCGGTCATTGTGTCCCGGGCATTGCCGGATGTGCGTGACGGTTTGAAGCCGGTTCACCGCCGCGTTTTGTTTGGGATGTTAGAGCTGGGCGTGATGTCCAACAGACCCTACAAGAAGTCCGCAAGAATCGTAGGAGAGGTGTTGGGTAAGTACCACCCTCACGGAGACAGCTCAGTCTACGATACCATGGTGCGTTTGGCCCAGAGCTGGTCCATGCGGTATCCCATGGTGGACGGACAGGGAAACTTCGGTTCCATTGATGGAGACAATCCTGCGGCGATGCGTTACACCGAGGCGCGCCTTCGAAAGGTGGCGGAGGAGATGCTGGCTGATTTGGACAAGGAGACCGTCGACTTGGCGTTGAACTTCGACGACAGCTTGAAGGAGCCCACTGTCTTGCCTTCGAAGATTCCGAACCTCTTGGTCAATGGAGCATCGGGTATTGCTGTGGGTATGGCGACCAACATGCCGCCCCATAACCTGACGGAGGTCATCAATGGCTGTATTGCCATGATTGACAACCCTGAGATTGGAATTCCGGAGTTGATGACCCATATCAAGGCGCCAGATTTCCCAACGGGAGGTGTCATCTATGGTGTGGAAGGTGTAAAGGATGCCTACGAGACGGGCAAGGGGCGTGTTGTGATGAGGGGCAAGGCGCGTTTCGAAGAGACCCGCACAGGAAAGGAAATCATCATTGTTGAGGAGATTCCGTATCAGGTCAACAAGGCCGATATGGTCCGAAAGGCTGCTGACCTTGTCAATGAGAAGCGGATTGAGGGAATTTCTGAAATCCGAGATGAGTCGGATAGAAATGGTATGCGCGTGGTTTTCGAGCTCAAGCGCGATGCCATTCCAAATGTGGTCCTGAACAAGCTGTACAAGTACACGCAGCTTCAATCGAGCTTCTCAGTCAACAACATCGCTCTTGTGAAGGGGCGTCCCCGATTGTTGAACCTGCAGGAGATGCTCATGTATTACATCGAGCACCGCCACGAAATCATCGTGCGCAGGACCCAGTTTGAGCTCAGAAAAGCAGAGGAGCGGGCACACATCTTGCAGGGCTTGATCATTGCGATCGACAACCTGGATGCCGTCATCGCTTTGATCCGAGGCAGTCAGACGCCTGAAGAGGCCCGGTCGGGATTGATGGAGAAGTTCGAGTTGAGTGAGCTTCAGGCCCGCGCCATTTTGGACATGCGTCTCCAAAAGTTGACAGGACTCGAACGCGACAAGTTGCGCGCCGAGTACGATGAATTGATGGAGATCATTGGGCGTTTGCAGGCGATTCTCGCTGACAAAGCGCTTCGGATGGGCATCATCAAGGAGGAGCTCGAAGAGATGAGGGAGCGGTTCGGTGATGAGCGACGCTCTCGCATCGAATTCAGCAGTGCTGAACTCAGCATTGAGGACATGATTCCCGACGAGCAGGTGGTCATTACCATCAGCCATGCGGGATACATCAAGCGCACGCGCCTCGCCGAATACAAGGAGCAATCAAGGGGAGGTGTTGGCTCCAAGGGGGCTGTTACCCGAGATGCCGACTTTATTGAAGAGATTTTCTCTGCGACCAACCACAACTGGCTGCTCATCTTTACGCAGAAGGGGCGCTGTTTCTGGATGCGGATTTTTGAAGTGCCTGAGGGTTCTCGTACCTCAAAAGGAAGGGCAATCCAGAACTTGGTCAACATCGAATCCGATGACAAGGTCATGGCGTACATCCCGGTACTGGACATCAAGGACCCCGAGTATGTTAATGCACACAATGTGGTGATGTGCACGAAGAAGGGGGTGATCAAAAAGACCACTTTGGAGGCGTACTCGCGTCCCCGGACCAATGGCATCAATGCGATCACCATCCGAGAAGACGATGAGTTGCTGCAGGCCAAGTTGACCGATGGAAACAATGAAATCCTCATGGGACTTCGTTCAGGAAAGGCCATTCGCTTTCCAGAGGAGAAGGTTCGTGCCGTAGGCAGAACCGCTCAAGGCGTTAAAGGTGTGACCCTTGCTGGTCCTGAAGACGAGGTTGTCGGAATGGTGGTCATCGTGGACGGATCGAAGGACGTGCTCGTGGTGAGCCAAAATGGCTATGGAAAGCGTTCAGCAGTCGAGGACTACCGGATCACCAACCGAGGTGGAAAAGGAGTCAAGACATTGAGTGTTACGGATAAGACCGGTGAATTGGTGGCCATTTTGGGCGTAACCGATGAGGATGACCTGATGGTGATCAACAAAAGCGGCATCACGATACGAACGGGTGCTGATGAGTTGCGGACGATGGGCCGGGCCACGCAAGGTGTGCGTTTGATCAATTTGCGCAAGAACGACTCCATTGCTGCGGTGTGCAGAACGCCGAAGTCTGAAGAAGAAGCGTTGGACGGAATTGAAGGAGAGGAGGGTTCACCAGAGGGTGGCGAAGCTCCTTCAGATGAAACCGCTACCGAAGAATAAGACCGTTTCATACGGCGGCATAAAGTCTGGCACGGGATGTGCTAGTTTTGTCGTCGATTTAAGCTGATTTTATGCTGTATACCAAGCAAACCTTGGCCGTTTTGGCCTTTATGCCCTTTGCGCTGCTCGCCCAAAAAGATGTGGTGAGCGCGTACAATGCCAACCAGGATGGGGATTACCTCAAAGCCGCCGAGTATATCGACAAGGCCATAGAGGATCCTAAAGCCAACATCAAGGAGAAGACTTGGCGCTATAGGGGGAACATCTACACCAACATAGCAGCGGATAGCGCGTTGTATACGCAAGTCCCGGATGCCCTTGAGAAAGCAGCGATGAGCCTGTCTAAGGCTGAAGAGCTTGATGTGAAGAAGCGCTATGTTTCAGAACGTCAGGCCGATGTGGTCCGTGGAGCGTCCATCTCTGGAAATGCTGGCATCAGCTATTTCAATGCGGGTGTATTTGATAGGGCGGGTGAGTTGTTCGTGACAGCTTCAGAAATGACGCAAATGTTGGGGGCTGTGGATACCATGGCCATCTTCAACAGCGCGCTCTGTTTTGAGAAGGCCAACCAGAATGACCGCGCCATTGAGCAATACATGATGTGCGGAGCATACGGTTACCAGGTCCCTGAAGTGTTTTTGTTTGTCGCCAACATTCATAAGACGGAAGGGGATACCGCCAAAGCACTGACGACGTTGCAGAATGCCCGTGCGGATTTTCCGCGCGAGCAGGCTCTGATCATCGAGGAACTCAATATTTATCTGATCGCCGGTGAGTTTGAGCGGGCGAAGGAGAATCTGATGTTGGCTGCAGAGCAAGACCCGACGAATGAAATCCTGTGGTTCAGCTTGGGCAGTGTCTATGACAACCTGAACATGCAGGACGAGGCTGTAGAGGCCTATAGAAAGAGCTTGGGAATCAAGCCTGATTACTTCGATGCGAACTACAACTTGGGAGCCTTGTACTTCAATAAGGCTGTCCAAATGGTGAATGATGCCAATGACATGTGGAAGCCCCGTATGAGCAAGGATGAATCCGCCAAGCAAAAAGAGATGGAACAAGGCGGAAAAGCAATGTTCTCAACTGCGCTGCCTTATTTGGAGAAGGCGCTGGAAATGGATGGCAATGACCGTGAAACGTTGCGTTCACTTCGTGACATCTATGCCCGTGTGGGTATGGACGAAAAGATGTTGGAGGTTTCAGCGAAGTTGAAGTCTATGGAATGATCCAAAAGGGAATATGTGCAGGATAAGGGGCTTCGGCCCCTTTTCCTTTCCTACGCTATTTTACATAATGTAAATTATCATTCACTAGGGGCGAATGGGCGATTTTGCGCCGAATCCCTGTATTTGCTGCTTTCTAAGTCTTTTAGTGTCGCCCAAAAAGTTCGCCCTGGCTTTTTTGATTCTGGTCTTGGTGTATGGTTTTGCAGGTGGTGCTGGCATGACTGCGTTGGGCGGCTGGTTGGTCATAGGATGATGCTCAGGCGCATCGGGCATGGTCTTTGTGGATTTAAGCTTTGTAGCGGGCGCTGTGTGCTGTTGGCGGTTTTCGTTGATCCAGATGTCCCAGGCATTCTTCATGATTGAGGGCGTTGTTTTTTCGCGTATTTCTTGATGGGCTGGACATCCGCCCGGAATACGAGAATTTTCGCCGATAGAGCCAGTCAATCCTCACATTAAAATCAGTGGTTCATGATTCGGGTCATGCGTGTTGCAGGAATTCAAGACTTGAACGTCTCAAGCTCATTGCGGTGCCAAAGGCCTTGACATGCTCTTACGGGCATATAGTTTGGTGCATGGGAATGGCTGCATCAACGGCTTGTCAAATGCACTAGGCCCTGTTTTGGTGTACCCCCCTTTGGTTGTGTTTCTGAATTCTGTTTTACATAATGTAAAAGCTGAGGCATAAAAAAAGCCGGCCCAATTGGACCGGCTTTTCAATGAGGTTGAGAAGAATTACTTCTTGACGATCAAGTTCTGAGCGGCAGAGAAATCCTTGTGGGTCACACTCAAGGTGTAAGCACCTGCAGCGAGGTCATGCTTGACCATGATGCGGTTTCCACCGATGATGCTTCCGCTGTTGACTTCTTGAGACAATGCTGTCTTTCCGGCCATGTCAGTGACTTCAACAATGATGTTTTCAGCGCCGAGGTTCACCTCCTGGTTGAACTGAATGCTGAAGTGTCCTTCAAAGACAGGATTTGGGAACACGTTCCAGTTGCTGTCCTCCAAGCTGAACAGGTCAGCCATTGGTCCGTTGTCTGTAGCGAACTCGCAAGAACCGTTATCATAGGTAGCGGTGTTGGCGTAGTTGCTAGCATCGGGGTTGGTACAACCGAAAACTTCTGCGTCGGTAGTCGTGAACGTGACATCATAGTCGCGCCAGGTCTCCCCTTCTGGGGTCCAACCTTGCATGTTCAAAGTACCTGTAGCAGTTCCGTCGGTGGTGATTTGCATCAAAAGGACGAGGTTGCGGGCATCAGCCACGGCACGTACGTCAGTTGGGACAACAAACCAAGCACCATCAACGACTTCAAGTGCGCCTCCTTCATTAAAGGATGCGAAATCGATGCCGATGTTCCAAAGGTTATTGTTGCTGCTGTTTTCAGCACCAACAGTCACCCAGCTATCAAAAGCGAGGGTCTCATCGATTCCGAGGACAGCCTCGTTAATGTCAATGGTAGAAGCGCCACCCAATTGGTTCTGGTAAATCGAACCGGTTGAGGTGATGTTCAGCATGTGCTCTCCATCTGCGAAGATGGCGTGCAGGCTGTGCTGGCTCGAGGGGAGTTCAGCATAAATACGGTAGGTGTTGCCATTTACGGCTCCACCATTGTCTACGGCTTGTACGACAAGCTGGACGTTGCTGGCTGCGGCAGAAAAGCCGAACAGGACAGCGGCAGTGAGTGCGAACAGATTCTTCATGTTCAGGTGATTAGAGATTCAAAGACTAGAGAGGCAAAACAAATCCCTACCAAGATAAAGGTTTTTCCGGGTCTACGAAAGAATTCTGTCGATGAATTCATCTTTTCCTCATCTCCGCTCGTCGTTTATTTGTGCTTGACATGAGGTTACTCGACAATTACATCGCTGGACAATGGGTTCCAGCAGGTTCCAACCCTACGGTTTTATTGGATGCTGTGCACGGTCACGAGGTGGCTGGTGCGGACGCTTCCAATGTGGACCTCGGTGCTGCATTTGAATACGCCAGGACTGAAGGGTCGCGAGAGCTCAGGAGAATGACGTTCCAAGAGCGCGGCAGGATGCTTAAAGCCCTTGCCCTTCATTTAATGGAGCGCAAGGAAGAATTTTATAAGTGGAGTGCACATACGGGCGCTACGCGGGCAGATGCGTGGGTCGATGTCGAAGGTGGCATCGGGACGCTGTTCGCGTATGCGAGCTTGAGAAAGCAGCTTCCGGACCTCCCCTACTTGGTGGATGGCGATCCTGCCCTCTTGTCCCGAGGGGGCACTTTTATCGGTCATCATATAGGTGTGCCGAAACGCGGTGTTGCGGTCCACATTAATGCCTACAATTTTCCGATTTGGGGCATGTTGGAGAAAGTCAGTGTGAATTTGCTGGCTGGAGTTCCCGCATTGGTCAAGCCTGCCACATTGACTTCATATGTAGCACACGCTATGGTGAAGGAGATTGTGGCCTCTGGAATTCTGCCAAAAGGCGCCTTGCAACTGGTGTGTGGCGGTGCCCGAGATATTTTGGATCATGTGGGTTTCCAAGACGTCGTAACCTTCACGGGTTCGGCCTCAACGGGCCTCAAGCTCAAGTCTCACCCCCGGATTTTGGCTGAAAATGTGCCTTTTAATCTGGAGGCTGACTCCTTGAATAGCCTCGTTTTGGGTCCAGATGCAGAGCCTGGAACTCCTGAGTTTGATCTGTTTGTGAAGGAGTTGAGGCGTGAGATGACCATTAAGTGCGGCCAACGCTGCACGGCCGTTCGCCGGGCGATGGTGCCCGAAGGCCGCATAGAGGCTGTTCGTGACGCTTTAAAGGTGCAGTTGGACCGCGTCCCCATGGGAGACCCTGCGTTGGAAGGAGTGCGCATGGGAGCCCTTGCAGGACTTGAGCAGCGGAAAGAAGTTCAACAGGCGGTGGCCCGATTGGAACAAGAGGCAGAAACGCTGTTGTCGGCTGATTCCCCTGAATTAATGGGGGCCAATTGGGAAACCGGGGCTTTTTACGCGCCTCGGTTGTTGACGCACCATGCGCCCTTGACGGCGGAGTTGGTCCACGAAGTAGAGCCTTTTGGTCCCGTCGCGTGCCTGCTGCCGTACAGAGACCTCGACGATGCGATTGCCTTAACCCAAAAGGGAAAGGGGTCCCTTTGCTGCAGTATCGTGACAGGCGATGAGCAGGTGGCCAAAATGTTTGTGGTCGAGGCGGCCACCCACCATGGAAGGGTCCTCGTTTTGAATGAGGAATGTGCCAAGGAGAGCACAGGCCACGGCAGCCCAATGCCGCAGTTGGTGCACGGTGGCCCAGGCCGCGCTGGAGGCGGCGAAGAAATGGGCGGACTCAGAGGTTTGGGGCATTATTTACAGCGGACTGCCATTCAGGGGCACCCGGACATGATCACCGCGATTACCCAGCGCCATCAGCCTGGTGCTTCCCGTCCAGAATCACAGGTCCACCCGTTCCGCCTCCATTTTGAAGATCAAAAGGTTGGCATGACGTTTACCACCCATCGCCACACAGTAACAGAGGCCGACATTGTCAACTTCGCCAACGTTTCTGGTGACCACTTTTATGCGCATGTGGACGAAACAGCGCTTGAGGGGACCATTTTTGAAGGGCGGGTTGCCCATGGTTACTGGGTATTGTCCAAAGCTGCAGGCATGTTTGTAGAGCCGCACAAAGGGCCTGTATTGTTGAATTACGGCTTGGAAACATGTCGGTTCACCAAACCCGTCTATCCCGGTATGACCATTGGTGTGCAACTGACAGTAGAAGAAAAGGTGCAGCAGGAAAAGCGCAGCGAAGAGGATGTTCTCAAAGGCATCGTGAAATTCAAGGTGGACGTCACCGATGAAACAGGTGAAACTGTGGCGATCGCCACCATTTTGACAATGGTGGCGAATCGGGAGCAACCGGCTGTGACTGCCGAAACTGCTGCGGGTTAATGTTCCATTTCCGATGGGGCTTTGCGATCGCCCTTTACTTGGCGTTTTGCCCTTCGATTGGCCGCTGTCAGAGCACTATTGATGGGGCTGCCATGTTGAAAGACGTGCAGGCTCTCGATTCCATTTTACGGAACCATGACTTGCTGAATGGCAGTGATTTAAGATCGCTCAATTCGCGTGATGATTTACTCTCGGCGGTTGAGGTGAATGCACCGTTAAATAGGTTGGCGTGGGCACAGTTGATTCACGGTTGGTTGCGCAGTGCAAACGATGCCCATACCCGTGTTCGCTTTGAGCTGTTGGCGGACAGTTTGACGGGGAGCCTCCCTCCTTCTTCGGATGAATTGCTGCGAATAAATGGGGTCTGGGAAGGTTTTGCGCCTGGTCCCGAAAGTGCGCGGTGTGCGCGGGTGGCTTGGATGCGCCATACATGGCCTTGGATCGGAACGTTGGTTCTGAATGATGCAATCTCACAGCGATCGGATGTCTTGGCTGTAGATGATGGCGGTGACTACTCTTTGCGCGCGGGGATGGCTGTGGTGGACCACGGGGCTTTCTCTCGTTGGATCATTCGGGACTTTTCTTCGGGCTCTCGGTCAGCATTCAAAAGGGCCTTTCGTCAGTGTGTTCGGGTGTTGGACAAGGCGCAGTTGCCCATTTTGCTGGATTTGCGTGGGAACTTAGGAGGGTTTCGTACCCGTCGACATGCCGTTCTCTCCTTCTTTTTGTCTCAGGCCGAATGGCCTGAAGAGCGGGAATCTAAAATCGGTGCCGACGATAAGTTTCTAGGTCCATTGATTCCTCCCATGCCAGCATTGCGCGTTCACAGACGTACTGATGTGCCGTTGGCCGTTATGGTGGATGGGCTGAGTTTTAGTGCCTCACTTTTGCTTGCAGATGCGCTGCTCTTTTCTGATCGCGCGCATGTTTTTGGGGTTCTTCCACTGGGGCAATCGGGCGGTTGCTCGGGCTCTCCAGTTGACCACACCTTGCCGGGTTCGGGCCTTGTGGTCACGGTTCCAACGCTGAGAACGACTTTGGGAAAAGGACCGTTGGCTCCTTTTGACTTGCCCGATGATGCATCGCCAGAGGCGGGCGAGCAAGCATGGGCCCGTGCAGTTCAATGGCTGCTCTCTGCTGACCTCGACTCTCCGAGGTAATTTGCAGCATGCTCGTTGGGGTTCGATATCGCCGTGGTTTTCTTTGTCTGGGATTGCTTTGCGCTTTCCTTGTGCAGATTGTGCCTCCGGTATCGGGCCAACAAGACAGTCTTTTGACTCGGGGAGAGTCTCAGATGTTGGGTGCATTGAAAGAGAGGTTTCTTCCATTGCCTTCGGTGGATCGAATTTGGACGGGAGCCTTTGTGGCTGCTTCCAGCAAGGCGGCTTCCATTAGAGGGAGCATAGATTCAATCCAACGATCTGGTATCGCTGAGGAAGAGGTTGTGGTGCGCGTTGGCGCCCTGCGTCAGGAGCTTCGGGTTGTCAAAAACGACCGCAATACGTTTGTCGCTGGATTTCTTACGCCCCTTCAGCAGCTGGCGTTGGACAGCATACTTAATCCTCCGGCTCCTTCGATTCAACACTTTGGATTCCACGACAGGTTAATGTGCCTCGTTTGTAAGAAGCCCAATGAGGGCGCCATTTTTCCGTCGGGTGTCAAAAGCCCGGATCAACTCATGCTCCCCAAGCAATGATTTCAATTTCCCGCCTCCTGCGTTCAGATGCTGTGTTTTTGGCATTCATGGTTTTATCTGCGGCGGGCTGCACCCGCCAGGCCACTCCCCTTTCACGTTCGGTGGACCCATTTATTGGAACAGGTGGGCATGGCCATACCTATCCAGGAGCCACTGTGCCTTTTGGCATGGTTCAATTGAGTCCAGATACACGGTTGGATGGTTGGGATGGATGCGGCGGGTTTCACATTACAGATGACGTGGTCTATGGCTTTAGTCATACCCACCTTCAGGGTACTGGAGTCAGTGATTACGGTGATGTTTTGCTCATGCCAACCGTTGGGCAATTGGATACTGGAGAAGTTTGGCGGGAGCGCTATCGAGACCGTTTCGTGGAAGGCAGTCAGGAGGCCCATGCAGGTTATTACCGGTGTGAATTGGAGCGCAGTGGGCTGCAAGTTGAGTTGACGGCTTCTGATCGGGTGGGATATCACCGCTGGACATTGGAGCAGAGGGATACACTTCAGCTGATTGTGGACCTCGATCACCGGGATGAATTGATCAATTACGGCATGTATCCTCTGGACGACTCCACCTTGGTTGGGCAACGTGTTTCAGACAACTGGGCAGAAGAGCAGCACGTCTATTTCGCCATGCGTTTTAACCGGCCATTTGAGTGGTTGGATCAGATGGCCGAATTGGAGACAATTGATGTCGGAGGTGTGTTAGAGCAAGAGTTGAGCTTCGTCCCCATATTCTCATTGGTATTTAAGGATGTGGAGTCAATTGAAGCGCGTGTTTCATTGAGTTTTGTGGACATCGCAGGAGCGGTCAATAATTTGAATGCTGAGGCGCCTTTGGCCGTAGGTTTTGATGCAGCGAGGGGCACTGCTGAGAGGCGCTGGGACGAGGCGCTCGGACGCATCGAAATCTCGGAGGATGACCTTGGAGAGCGGGCCGTTTTCTACACCGCCTTGTACCACAGTTTGACTGTCCCGAATCTGGCGACCGATGTTGATGGGCGTTACCGGGGCACGGATCTTCAAGTTCATACCGCGCCCGAAGGTGCTCCAAGACACACTGTCTTTTCATTGTGGGATACGTTTCGGGCGACCCATCCCCTGCTCAATGTGCTTGAGCCCGAGCGGACTGAGGTCTTCATCCAGAATTTTATTGGGATGCATCAGGAAGGCGGCAAGCTGCCCATGTGGGAGTTGGCGTCGAATTACACGGGGTGCATGATCGGATACCATGCCGTTCCCGTGATCGCGGACGCCTGGGCCAAAGGCTTGCGTGGATTTGACGCAGACGCTGCTTTAGAGGCCATGGTAGCGGTGGCGACTTCGGATGACTTGGCCAAGCCTGTTTGGGACAGTTTGGGGTACCTCCCCTTGGAAAAGGAGAGTGAAAGCGTTTCCAAGACGTTGGAGTATGCTTTTGACGATGCCTGTATTGCAACAATGGCAGACGAGATGGGACGTCAGGACATTGCAGCGCGGTTTGGCCGCAGGGCACAGGGCTGGCGAAACCTTTACAATCCGGCCAACCAATTTCTTCAACCGCGGTATGGCGCCGCTTGGCGCGAGGCTTTTGACCCTACAGAGGTAACCTTTGAATACACGGAAGCCAATGGATGGCAGTACAATTTCTTTGTGCCGCACGATGTTTCCGGCCACATGGAGTTGCTCGGGGGGGCAGAAGGCTATGCCCAGATGCTCGACAGCATGTTCAATGGTCCGAGCCGATTGTCAGGGAGGCATCAAAGTGACATCACAGGCTTGATTGGTCAGTACGCCCACGGCAATGAGCCTTCTCATCACATGGCTTATCTGCCAACTTTTGCGGGTTATCCGGAGCGCACCCAGGCATTGGTAGACAGCATATGCGATGCGCTGTACACACCTGAACCCGATGGTTTGAGTGGCAACGAAGATTGTGGTCAGATGAGCAGTTGGTTCGTTTGGAGCGCGCTGGGCATGTATCCGGTCACTCCGGGTTCTGCCAAGTATGTGCTGGGCACCCCGCGTTATGACAGCTATTCATGGAAGCTCTCCAACGGAAATGTGCTGGAGGTTGAGGTGGACCGTGCTTCTTCGAATGCGGTGCATGTGCATGGGCTGACGATCAACGGGGCATCTGTTGACCGCACGTGGGTGAGCCATGATGAGTTGATGGCAGGTGGGCAGTGGCGTTTTGACGTCCGCAACGAGCCTGTGGGGCCAGAGGGTTGGGGAAAAAGTCCGAATTCTTGGCCCGTGGAGGATTGGACCCTGGGAGATGAGGCATTTGTGGCGGCTCCTTTCATCGATGCGCCGCGGAGTTATTCAGGAGACAGCCTTGAAGTCCCTGTGGGCACCATAGATCCAGAAGCGCAGGTTTGGGTGCGCGTCGTGGAGGATACGCCGGCTGATCGGGCTGTCGATGCTGAGTTGTCTGGATTTGCGCCTGCCTCTGGTCCGGTTACTGTAACGGGCACTCAAGTGGTCCAAGTGGTGGCACAGGATCACGGAGCTTCCAGTGCTGTAGTTTCTTCGAGAATCGCACGGGTGAACCCTGATTTTAGCATTGAAATTCAAGAACCGTATGCGAACCAATACGCTGCAGGTGGTGACCGGGCGTTGATTGATGGCATCCGTGGCGAGGGCGAGGATTTTAGGACAGGAGATTGGCAGGGCTACTACGGGAAGGATGCGGTGGTCACTGTAGACCTCGGTCAAGTGTACTGGGTTAAATCGATGAGCGTTGGGGTGTTGCAGGATGTGAAGTCGTGGATTTGGGCGCCCGAGATGGTGACGTGTAGGACTTCTGTTGATGGTGTGGCTTTCGCGTCTTTTGGACGGGAGGCGCCCTCCATGGACCCCCAGGATTACACCCCGCGCACCCAGCGCATTGGTTTCAAAGGGAACACCCAAGCTCGGTATGTTCAATTGGAGCTCAACCATTTCAATGGTGCCGTTATTCCAGAGTGGCATTTGGGCCGTTTTAACCCCACCTGGGTGTTTGCGGATGAATTTGGATTTGACATTGAGCCCGTAAGAAAATGATGGAAGAGGCTGATTTTCAAGCGCGGGGGCTGGCCATGACCACGCCTCACCCTTTGGGCGAGCGGATTGTGAAAGCAGAAGGTTGTTGGTTGGTAACGGACCGTGGAGAACGCCTGTTCGATTTGGTGAGTGGCATCGGAGTGAGCTCCCTGGGACATGGGAACCCAAAAATTGCGGCGGCGCTGCACGATCAAATTGACAAGCACTTGCATGTCATGGTGTACGGTGAATATGCCCAGGAGCCTCAGGACAGGGCGGCCGGGGCATTGCTTGAGCCGCTGCGCCGTTATGGGTTGGATGCGGTTTACTTCGTGAACAGCGGAACTGAAGCGATCGAAGGGGCCATGAAATTGGCACGCCGAACGACGGGCCGCACGGAAATTTTTGGGCTGACAGGGGGGTACCATGGAGGGACGACAGGAGCGTTAAGTCTGTCAACCCCATCCTTCCGCCGCAATGCTTTCTTGCCGCTTTTGCCTCAGGTGGAGCACTTGCCCTTTGGTGATGAGGCGGCACTTCACCAGATCACATCACGCACGGCGGCAGTATTTGCCGAGACGGTTCAAGGTGATGCGGGGATCCGTCCGCTGCCCGCATCCTATTTCAGTGCATTGCGCGCCAGATGCGACGAAGTCGGCGCTTTGTTGGTGTTGGATGAAATTCAATGCGGCTTGGGTCGCACTGGCCATCGGCATGCATTTGAAGCTTTTGGAATTGTACCGGATGTTCTGGTATTGGGCAAAGCACTGGGCGGTGGAATGCCGATGGGGGCGTTTGTTTCGGGGAAAGCCCATATGGCCTCTTTGCGGGAACACCCTAAACTGGGGCACATCACCACTTTTGGAGGCCATCCCATGGCCTGCGCCGCATGCGCTGCCTTTCTCCAGGAACTTGAGTCTGTGGACTTGGGGGCTGTTCGATCACAGGGCGATCAGTGGAAGGCTGCCCTGGCAGCGCAACCTGGTGTGGTCGAAGTGCGGGGCTCCGGGCATTTTTTGGGCGTTGACCTCGATGGACCTGATCGGGTTGCAGCATTGGTGGAAGCTGCCCGTAAAAGGGGCTTGATCTTGTTTTGGTTTTTGAGCCGTCCACAGGGATTTAGGATTGCTCCTCCCCTTACCGCCAGCCCTTCTGAATTGAATGCTGCCCTTGCCCAACTGCTTGAGGCGCTGGAAGAAGTGTACGCTTGAGCCAAAACGAGGCTTCTAATTCAAGGTGAGGCCAAGAATTGGCCGAGCCGTTCTGCAGATTGTTTGGCCTCTGGCAAAATGTCGGGCAACAGCTGCCATCCGTGATGGGCCCTGGCTTCTTCGTGTGTTGTCAATGACACCCCCGCTTCTCTCATTCGAGAAGCGAGCAGTTGTGCATCGGCGTTGAGCAGTTCATTGGCGGCACATTCTATATAAACTTCTCCCAGTGCGGCGAATGATGCCCTATCGGCCAAGACGGGGCTGCATGCGGGGTTGGTGGGCGCCTCTCCTCCCAAGTATAGGCTTGCATACTCCCGCAGGTCATCGCGGTCAAAGGCGCTGTGATCCGCGACGTTGTTGGAGGAAGAAGCGCCATTCACCCTGAGGTCGACCCATGGTGACAGCAGGGCCAGCCTGTCGCCGTTCTGTCTGCGAAGCGCCCAAGACAAGGCCAGGTTGCCTCCAGCGGAGTCGCCTACAATGTCCAAGGGGCCTTCGATGGGGACATGGTCCAATGCGCGGTGTGCGGCCGGAAATGGCTGTTCTGGTGCCAAAGGATAGTCGGGCAGCCAGACTTCTCTCCCCGTGATGGCGGCCAATGCCCCTGCGGCTGCCCTGTGGGTGCGCGGAGAGCAAAAAGCGAATCCACCTCCGTGGATCCAAACAATGGGGGGCGCCCCTTCCTTTCCTCCTTTTCTCGATACGCTTTCTGTGGGCATGCCATGCCAATTCCAGGATCGAACCACGAGGTCTTTGGGCGGGAAGTACAACCGGGCCAAAGTGTCTACCGCCAACCGCCATTGTTCGGGTCTGGCATCCAAGACTTCGTGGCGCAGCAGCCTGACCGCCACATGGTATCCAGAAATTACACGGTGTACCAGATCATTCATAGAATGGAATGGATTGGTTTTTGGGAATGCTGAAGATGGGGTATCGGGCGGGAGTTTGTTCAAAATGGTCAGACCTCTTGTAGAGCCAGTCCAATTGTTGTCGGGCACTCCAAGCTCCCCCTTCCCTTTTCTTTTCTTTTTGAACCCTGTCGAATTCTTGTTGGAGGTCGGGTCTGGACTTGAGCATTTCTTCGGCTGTGTCCTCAAAAACATAGGACGAGAAGTATTCCTTTTGCTGCAGCGTACTGTCGAAGAAATTCCAAGCCATGAAGGCGTCTACCGCTTCTGGAGAAAGGGTCTCTACGAGATATCGGGCGGCGGCTTGGTCGACAGGGACAATCCAGTCTCCTGCAAAAAGTTGGACCTCTTCGATGGACCGTTTTACGGCTTCGATGGTTCTGTAATGGTGCCCTTCATAGGGCCTTCCGAGTGCCGAGTGGCTTGCAATTCGGGTGACTTCAAGCGCCATGACAGTGTCATTGGGGACTTGGTGGTATTCGACTTGGTTGGCCCTCAACCGCTCGAGAACATGCCGCCATGCCTGTGGGATCACATAGGCCTGGGGCACAGGTGCGGCGCGGCTGGGTGTGAAGGTGTGGTAATGGTCAATCTTGCGGTTATACGGGGCGGAATGGTCATATTTCAATCTCCTTTCGCCGGTGACATTGCTCCATTCATATCGGGCTTCATAACCCGGGAAATCGAGGGCGTCAACGGCCGTGGTGTCCAGTTCCCACGCGACGGATGCGGAGTCTAAGGCGAGAAAGGCTGTGTGTTGGGCGCGTTTCTTTTCGCGCAGGGTATTGGATTGGGAGCGTCCAGCCTCCAACAAGACTTCTAAGAACAGTTGGGTGGCTTGGACGCGGTCTGGAAAGGGTTTGAGCATGTGCGCTTCTGTTGTAAAGCCAATGGCATGATGCAAGGCGCCGTAACCCGTTGAATAGCGTGGGGTTTCTAAAAAGTCCGTGATGCCTCCGTCGGGTGTGGATTGAATGCTGTTCACGTAGGGCACCATGGTTTCTCCCCGTTCTGCCATGCCAGAGTACAGCATGGGCGTGAATACATCCTCTAACCAGGCGCCCAGTGGCCCTCCCAGCTTGTCGGGTTGGGTGGTGATGAGGGTGAGTGTTGCCTGGTAGTCTGCGCCATTGGAAGTATGCGTGTCCACAAAAATGTCTGGGGAAAAATCGGAGAACATCTTGTTGAATGACAGCGCGTTGCGGCTGTCACATTTGATGAAGTCCCGGTTGAGGTCCAGGTTGCGGGCATTGCCGCGGAAGCCATATTCGTCAGGTCCATTTTGGTTGGCACGTGTGCAGCAATTGCGCCTCAGGCCTCCGCCAATGTTGTACATGGGTACAATACCGATGTGCACGCCTTCTGGCAGGCCTCCGGGTGCGGTCAGCAAAGAATTGGCCCATGCGATGCTCGCATTCACGCCGCAGGGCTCTCCCGGGTGAATGGCGTTGTTGATGAGCATGCGCAACGGAGCGGTTTCTGGTCCCATGGTGAAAAGGTGCAACGGTCGGCCCACATCGGAAGCCCCAAATTCCTGAAGGTTAGTTTGTTCCGGGTGGGCTTTTGCAAGTTCAGTGTAGGCCGCTATGACCTCCTCCCATGTGGGGGTGGTATTGGAGCCAGACAGGGATTGGGAATGAAGATCTAGACTCGGGAACAGCCAGCACAATAAGCCCAGAGAGAAAAGAAGGGCACAACGCCGACGAATTGGATCACCAAAGGACAGGTTCATGAGGTCAAAAGTGAGAAATTGCAGCATGGAATTCGTCCCTCCAGCAGACGCAAAGCCGAGAACAGGTCAATTTTTATTGTCAGAGCCCTTTATGTCCGACGCTTGGTTCGGAAGGAAGGTGGTGTTTTTGTGCGATCACGATGGTGACGGATCCGTGGGCTTTGTGCTCGATAATTTCACAGACCGACCCTTGAAGGCTGTAATGGATGAAGCTGAAGAATGGCCACTCCAGCAAACTTTGGCTGTGGGCGGCCCTGTGCACGATGACAGTTTGTTTTACCTGCACCGCATGGGAGATGTGGTGTCTGGAGGTATGCCGGTGTTGCCCGGGTTGTGGTTGGGAGGCGATTTTGATGAGCTCAAGGCAGGATTGGATTCCGGCCGTTACGGAGACGGTGATGTGCGGTTTTTTGTGGGATACAGTGGCTGGACACCCGGTCAGTTGGATGCAGAAGTGCAAACGCACAGTTGGTACGTGCACGACGCCCCTCTGGAGGAGAAGCTTCAGGCCATTTTTCATCCACCGGAAGAAGGGCTCTGGCAGGGTATGCTGGCTTCGAAAGGGCCTGGACATGCCAGGGCCACCAGGTTGCCTGTAGACCCCAGTCTTAATTGAGCATTTGGGATTTACCCAAAATCCCAGCGGACCCTGTATCCAGAGTGCCGCCGAACATTGAAGACCCTGCCCCCATCCAAAAGGAGGTATTGACCTTTGATGGCCATCAGTTTCCCTTCGATCAGAGGAGCCTTGTCCAAGGTGACAGAAGCTACTTTTTCTGGAAACGAAACACTGGGGAATTGGATGCGGTGTACCGTATCGTCCTCTGACATAAAGTCCTCGAAAGCAGGAGGACATTGTTCAAAGGCATCATCTTTTGCTGCGAGCAAGGCCTCTTCTACCACGGCTGCGTCGGGATTACCGGCGGTTAACATGGCCCTCCATTGGGTTTTGTCTGCGAAGTGCTCCTTCATGGCCACTTCAATGAGGCCGGCCAATTGGCGGTAAGGCGTTTCTGCAAGTAAAATGGCGCCTGATGCGCCTTGATCGATCCAGCGGTATGGAATTTGTGTGGTTCTGGTCACCCCCACCTTCACGCCGCCTGTATAGCTTAAGTAAACGACGTGCGGCTGATTGTGGTGGGCTTCCTCCCAAGCAGCGTCCCTGAGAGCAACACCCTCGTGGATGCGACTGAGTTCAGGTCTGATAATGCTTTCCACAGCGAGCGGCGAGGATTGAAAGGCATCGAACGACATGCCGTCACCGTATGCCTTGCGAATGGATTTACCCGATACGGTACAGTGGATTTTCCCTTGGTATTCGATTCGAATGTCTTGACCCACTACAGGGTTGACCTCAACACCATCTTGTGGGTCCAAGATGTCTTTGGACACCCAAGTGTATTGTACAGCTCCATTCGCGTCCAATGCACTCATCAACTTTCGAATGTTGCCTTCTCCTCTCATGGCCATCTTGTTTTTGTGCGAGGTTCCGTTAATTTTCCGATACACAAATCAACGCATGAAGAAACTAATACTCCCGGTCGTTTTATTTGCGACCACCACAGCCTTTGCTCAGTTCGAGGAGGGCTTCGAATCCTACACAGCTGGTGATTTTATCTGTGTGGAGAGTGAATTGTTTGATCCTTGGCCAGGCGGCACAGCCGGCAGCGAGTGGGATGCACCTGTGAGTGATGACTACGCTTCTGAAGGCGTTAACTCTTTGAAAATTGAGGCAGCAGCTGTTGCAGGTGGCCCCATGGATGTGATCATGAACATCGGTAAAACCGAGGGTAACTGGAGCTTGGATTGGGACATGTACATTCCCGAAGGCTATTCAGCTTACTTCAATGTCCAAGGTACCGATGTTGCCGGTGCGGGTACCAACAGCTGGCAGTGCAACTTCTTTGCAGCGACGGATGGCAGTGCAATAGCCGATGGCCCTTGGGGCATGTCGGATCCTACAGCGGTTACGTTGAGTGGGTGGTTCAATGTGCGCTATGTAGTGGACCTTGATCAAGGTTTGTTCAAGATGTGGATTGACGGAGAAGAGTTGGTTCAAGCTGCCTATGATGGGAATTTCAGCAGCATCAACTTTTATGCACTGGGTGATGGTCAGACCATTGGCCTCTATTACGTGGACAACGTAACGTTGGCTGAAAGTGACGTCATTCTGGTCGGTGTTGAGGATGTGGTGGCTGTGCCCTTTGGTTTTGCCCCCAACCCCACCACAGGTTCATTGAATTTGAGTGGAGTGATGGAAGCTCAAGACTTGGTGGTATTGGACCTGATGGGCCGCGAAGTGGCGCGCCTTGCCGTCGAAGTGGGTCAGAAGTCTGTTGCGGTTGACGTACCAGACGGTGTCTACCTCTTTGGACCTGAAAACGGCCAAGGATTGCGCAAGTTGGTGGTCCGCCGCTGATTTAGAATTCCAACGGTTATTGAACGGCCCTGCCTTCCTCTAGGAAGTGCAGGGTCGTTTGCGTTATGGCTTCCAAGGCGGGTGGCAGGACCGGCTCAGTCCAAGGTTCTTTGGCACCGAAGGTGTGCCCCATCTCCTCTCCCATCATGAGCGTAGGGTGCTGTGCCCAGGTCGCTAAACGCTCTGCATGCGTTTGATCTACAGCTGCGTCATCGGTGCCGTGGGCTATGAAGGTTCGGCCGGAGAATTGGCGAACAGCCTGTTCTATGTTGAGCCGTCTTGTTTGGGACTCGAAGTCCTCTCGGAAGCTCCAGTTGTGCCAAAGGCGTTGACGGGTTCTGTGGTTGATGACTTCCAATTCACCCGACTGCTCCCAATTTTTCAGGGCTGCACCAGTGGGGAACCGAGACCCAAAGTCAGCCACTGCCGCCCATGTGATCAAAGAATGAATGCCCTGTTTTCCTTGGCGCTTGAGGGTGTTGTCGGCTTCCGCAGCCGCTAAACACGCGATGCCTCCTCCCCTGCTGTGGCCCATGATGGAAAGGGGTTTTGAGGTGGCCGTCGGGTCTGGCCATGTGCCTTCCTCTCTGAGGGCGTGGAGCACCGCTGTGGCCTCCTCCAATTCCCGGGAATAGGTATTTGCGGCAAAACCTTCCAGGTCCACAAAGGCCTTGGGTTGTGCCGCTGTGGTCCCGTTGTGCGTGAAGTTGATGCGTAGAAAGCGCCAACCGTTCTGCGCAAAGGTGTCTCCCACGTAACCCCAAGCCCCCCAGTCCATGTAGCCCTTGTAGCCATGGAGGAAAAGAACCGTCCCTTTGGCGTCAGCGGATGGAAGGTGCCACCGCCCATGGATGGGGCGCTCGTTCGCGCGCTCAAGCAAAAATGGCAATGCCTGCATTGTCTGTGGCTTAAGGTTGAAGGTTGGGGAAAAATGCGGGATCAGGGTGTTGGAACACAAATCCTGAATCCAACAGGCGTTGACTGGACACGGCCCGCATGCCCTGGTCAGTGGATGCCTCGGATGTTGCCTGCGACATCGCATTCGTTGCGACTTCTTGACAATCCAAGCGGGTACGGCGGACAGGGCTGACCAGGTTGACTGGGCCTTGAACCCTATGATTTGCGCAATGCCCGATGGCGCTGATCACGTCTTCCAGATGGACCACATTGAGGGGCTTGTCCAAGTTGACAGGCCGGTTTGTCTTTCTGAATAAAGGGCGCTGTGGACCGATGAGTCCCCCTGCCCGCAGTTGGGTCACAGAAGGGCCTTCGGTGGCCATTTCGATGTCCAGCACGCAAATGCCCGAATGCGGGCTGATGCGGCGTTCTGCCAAGTCCTCTGTAAATACTCCTGGATGTTCAGGATATACACTGGTTGAAGAAATGCACACTGTCCATTCTGTGCGATTTGATTGTCCGAGTTCGATGACTTTTGCAGCAGCATGTCCCACGCTGGGTGGCCAGGCAACGAGCAGATGCTTGCAATCGGGAAACTCAACGGTTTGACTGTCCAAGGCGTCGAAGGCCACAGGAGTTGCTCCTGTTTCCGCAATGGCGTCAAGGGTTGCGGTGCTTTTTGCACTGCCCCAAACGGTTCCTCCTGCCTGTAGGATTTGGCGCGCAAAGGCCTGCCCCAGCCATCCGCATCCTAAAACACCCCAATCGTAGCACTCTTTCACACTGCAAGACATTGTCGTCAGCTAAATTAGCCGCCGACTCTATCATCATGTTGTCTTTTTTCTTCGCACCCTCCATTCGCAGGACTTCCATCTGCACTTCACTTCTGACTGCTGCGGCTGTTCTATGTGGGTTTTCTGTCGTTTCTGCGCAATCTGACGCGATGTTGCGTTTCCAAATAGAGGGTCTGGCAGAGGGAGACACCATTTACTTGGCCAATTATTATGGCAACAAGATGTACTACGCCGATACGGCGGTGGTCGGTGCTAAAGGGAAGTTCGAATACCCTTCTCCTCCTGCAGATAAGGGAGGGAAATACGGTTTGGTGCTTCCTGAGAATGGCTTTGTAGAGATGGTGCTTACCGGAGGTCCTGTTGCACTCAAGGCGGACTTGACGGATTTGCCTGCAAGCGTAGAGGTATCAGAAGGGTTGGATACCGAGCTCTTCTATGATTACCTGGCCTTTATCCAGGACATGCGCGAAAAGCGCGCGCCCATCGATTCGCGCGCACAGGATTCCACCATTACCGAAGCTGAAATGGCCCAGCTGAAGCAGGATATGGCGGTATTGAATCTGCAGGTGGAGGCAGAGCAAGACCGGATTCAAGAGGAATACGGCCACACCCTCTTTGCCAAGATGATCAAGATGGTGCGTGAGCCAGAAGTGCCTGAAGCTCCAATGGATGTGGCAAACCCCCAGTTGTGGCGCTATTACAAGTTCCGGGACATGTTCTGGGACCGAGTCGATTTTTCCGATGGCAGGCTCGTGCGGGACCCCGCCTTGCACAACCTTCTGGACCAATACTGGAATGGGATCATGCCGCAGTTGCCCGATACGGCGTTGGTTGAAGTCAACAAGTTGATTGCACAGGCCACATTGGACCCTGACATGTTCAAGTACTTGGTCCATTTCTTCACCTTTTCTGCAGAGAAGAGCCAGGTGATGTGCATGGACAAGGTCTTTGTTGACTTGGTGGACCGCTACTACTCTTCTGGCCAAGCGGACTGGCTCAATGAGGAGCAGCTGAAGAAGGTCACAGACCGGGCCGAAGACCTGCGTTATTCCCTTTGCGGGAACCGCATTCCGAATATCATTTTGCCGGATACAACACAAGAGAACTGGGTAAGTCTATATGATGTTGAGGCCGAGTACACCTTGGTGTCGATCTGGGAATCCACTTGTGGACACTGCAAGAAGGAAATGCCCAAATTGCAGGAGTTGTATGAGGAATGGCACCCAAAGGGATTGGAGATTTATGCCATTGGCAATGACTTTGAGCCTGAGCCATGGCTCAAGTTCCTGAGGGAAAAAGACATTTCCGGTTGGATTCATGTTTCAGACAATCCACAGGTCAATGCTGCAGACAGCGCTACTGCTTTGATTAGGGCCGGAACGACCACTTTGCAGAGTTTAAATTTCAGGACCACGTTTGATGTGTTTGCCACCCCCAAGATGTTCTTGCTGGACAAGGATAAGAGGGTCATCGCAAAGCAAGTTGGCGCTGAGCAAATTGGCGAGATTTTGGCCCGTGAGACCCAGTTGAAGTCCAACCAGTGATGAACGGGGGGTGTCCCCCTGCCCTGCTTGCTCCTGCGGAACTGCTCGAAGCATTGGCCAATGGTCCTTCAAGAGCTGATGTGGCCCTTTGGGTGCAACATTGGCAAAGGCTCGACGAGATGTTCGAGCGAGGCCACACACTGAGGCTAGAAGAGACCCTCTTTCATGCAGTGGATTCGGGAGGTCGTTGTTCGTTTCGCGCGGCTTGGTCGATCGCGCTTTTGACCGAAGCTGAGGCCATGAAATCTACTGGGCTGAGCGGTCGGCTTTATGGCCTGCTCCAAGGCGCTGGTTCTTTTTCCTTGCAGCGGGAGTTAATGCGGGCGCTGCTGATGTTGTCTTGGTCTCCCGAGCAGCTGTATGATTTGACCCAATGGGCGCTGGACGTGGTGTTTTTGGATGACATGCCGTTGGCTGCTTTGCATCACAGTTTAAAAGTGATGGAACGTAGAATGAATACCGCTGATGCTCCAATGAGCCCTGGCCTTCGGGCTGCGATAGAGGACTCATTGTCCCATGTTCGCCGCACCGCAGATTCTGCCCATGCCAAAAAGAAAGCCGCGCTTTTGATGGCGCGGCTTTCTGAATGAATGTTGCGAAAGTCTTACTCGTCGCAGGTGGCTTCCCAATACTGGAGCAGGATCAAGAGGTCTGGGGTATTGACCACACCATCGTTGGTGATGTCGAAATAGCATGGGCCTATGTCGGTTATGGCATCGAGGAAGATGCAGGAACCATTGTCTATGTCGGCAGCAGCGCTATAGTTGATGGCTGCTTCATAGGTGCAACCATAGAACAACTCGCTGGTGTTGAGGTCGTTCCCTTCGCAATCGAACCCAGGCAAAGTGTAGGTGCATGAGCCATCATCAACGGTGGCCTCTTCTTGGTAGTTGCATGCGCCGGAATAGGTGCAGCCAAAGATTTCGGCGCCATCGCAGATTCCGTTGTTGTTGAAGTCTGGACAGGCCAGTTCCTCGCCATCGCAAATCCCGTTGTTGTTTTGGTCGCAGGGGCAATCGCCTCCACATACGCCAATCGCATCCTCTACTGTACAAGATCCGTCCTCCTCTGTGGCATTGACGTTGTAATTGCAGGCGTTTTCATCGGTGCATCCCAAGAGCTCTGAGCTGTCGCACACTCCGTCTCCGTCTATGTCGGCGGTGCAGTCTCCATTACAAACGCCAATGGCGTCTAATGCGCCGATACAGGAGTCTACGTCATCGCAAATCCCGTCATTGTCGGCATCTGCTGTGCAGTCTCCTCCGCATTCGTCGAGGGCATCTAATGTGGTACAGCTGCCGTCGTTTTCGGTGGCGACTGGATCATAGTTACAGGCAGCAGTATCGTCGCAACCTAGAATCTCAGCGTTGTCGCATACACCGTCTTGGTCAGCATCGGAGGGGCAATCTCCATTGCAAACACCCAGGGCGTCTGGTGTTCCAACACAGGGGTCTTCGTCATCGCAAACGCCATCGTCGTCAATGTCCGCTGTGCAGCCACCATTGCAATCGCCCAATGCGTCATAGGACCCGACACAAGCATCGACATCGTCACAAATGCCATCGTTATCGAGGTCAGCAGTGCAGCTTCCTCCGCATTCATCGAGGACATCGAGGTAAGCACATGAACTGTCCTCTTCAGTGGCAATGCTGTTGTAGTTACAGGCATTTTCGTCGGTGCAGCCAAAAATTTCAGCGTTGTCGCACACCCCGTCTTCGTCGACGTCTGCAGGACAGTCTCCATTGCAGACGTTCAGCGCATCGAGGGATCCAACACAAGGGTCAACGTCATCACATATGCCATCTTCGTCTTCGTCCGCTGTGCAATCACCGTTGCAGATGCCGAGTACGTCGTAATCACCTACACAGGGGTCTTCGGTATCGCAGATGTCATCATTGTCCAAGTCCGCAGGACAGGTTCCGTTGCAGATTCCCAGGGCGTCGTACAACCCGACACATGCGTCATCATTGTCGCAGATTCCATCGTTGTCTAAATCTGAAAGGCAAATTCCACCGCACTCGCCCAAGGCATCTTCGTACAAACAGCTGTCGTCGCTTTCTGTGGCGGTATCCTCGTAATTGCAGGCAGTGTTGTCTGTACATCCACTGACCTCGTTGGCATCACAGACGCCGTCGTCATCACTGTCGTTGTCTACGACCTGGCCGTTTTCGCATGTCTCGCAGTCTCCATCGACGTAGGTACAGAGCGTGTTGTCGGTGTCGGTCGTTGGAGTGCTGTCGTAGTTACAGGCTGTCGGGTCGGTACAACCGGTGACCTCGTCGGCGTCACAAACGCCGTCCTCATCGCTGTCGTTGTCTACGACCTGGCCATTGACGCAGGTCTCACAGACTCCATCGACGTAGGTACAGAGCGTGTTGTCTGTGTCGGTCGTTGGTGTGCTGTCGTAGTTACAGGCTGTCGGGTTGGTACAACCACTGACCTCGTTGGCATCACAGACGCCGTCGTCATCACTGTCGTTGTCTACGACCTGGCCGTTTTCGCATGTCTCGCAGTCTCCATCGACGTAGGTACAGAGCGTGTTGTCGGTGTCGGTCGTTG